>OKSF01001728.1_pt1 | contig 16700 bp, 13 predicted proteins | sample 1606061 | NCBI WGS metagenome assembly OKSF01 (sample SAMEA3541567, study PRJEB24748) | human gut metagenome | biome: human gut; feature: human-associated habitat; material: faeces | place: China | collected 2012 | reverse complement strand
TTTTATGCGTGCTGCCGCACGAAGCAAAAGAGTCGAAATGCAGCTTTTTCGACAGACTGCAAAGAGGTCGAGAAATCGACCTCTTTTTTCTGCGTGACGCAGTTAGTCGTTGAAAAGATACTGCCGCAGTGGTAAAATAAAACTATCTATAATAAAGAGGTGGCATATGGTTCTCAAAAGCCTGATTTTACAGGGCTTCAAGTCGTTCCCGGATCGCACCGAGATCAAATTTCTCGGCGGCATTACGGCGATCGTCGGTCCGAACGGCTCGGGAAAATCGAATATTTCGGATGCCATCCGGTGGGTTCTGGGGGAGCAGTCCTCGCGGTCTCTGCGCGGCGCGAAGATGGAGGACGTGATCTTCGGCGGCACAGCCAAGCGCGGTCCGGTCGGCTTTGCCGAGGTTTCGCTCATTCTGGACAATTCGGCGCATGTGTTCCGCTCGGAATTTACCGAAATTATGGTCACGCGCCGGTACTACCGCTCGGGCGAGAGCGAGTATTTCCTCAACAAAAAGCACTGCCGCCTTAAGGACGTGCACGAGCTGTTTATGGATACCGGTCTGGGACGCGACGGCTATTCCAGCATCGGACAGGGTCGTATTGACGAGATTTTGTCCTTCAAGAGTGAGGATCGGCGTGAAATCTTTGAGGAAGCCGCAGGCATCACCAAGTTCCGCTACCGTAAGGAGGAAGCCGAGCGCAGACTGTCAGCCACCGAGGAAAATCTGGTGCGTATCCGCGACCTGTACGGCGAACTGGAAAACCGGCTCGGGCCGCTCGAACAGCAGGCTGACAAGGCGAAAAGGTTTCTGCACCTGCGGGATGAGCTGCGCGTGCTTGAGGTCTCGCTGTGGCTGCTGTCGCTCGAGCAGCTCAAGAATGACACTGCCAAGCTGAATAATGACCGGACAATCTGCGAAAAGCAGCTTGCGGATGCAAAACAGCAGCAGGGAACGCTGTATGCGCAGTCCGAGCAGCTGGCCGAGTCACTGCGTGAGATTGACCGGGAAACCGAACGTCTGCGGAACGAGCTGCGCGAAGCCGAGCAGTTTGCCGCCGAGCAGATCAGCCGTGAGGCGGTTATTCAGACGAACATCCGCAACTGCGAGGAGAATATCGAGCGCACACGGCAGGAGAGCGCGCACCGCGCTGAGCAGGTGCAGAGCATGGATGCGCAGCTTGCCGAACGGCGCGAGCGTATTTCTGCTCTGAATGAGCGGGAGAAGGCACAGTCGGCTGAACTGGATGCACTCCGAAAACAGTCTGCCGGGCAGGAGCAGCAGCGCACACAGGCCGAGCAGGCACTTGGGCAGGCTGAGCAGGCGCAGCGCAGGCAGGAGCGCACGCTGCACGCGCTCGAACTCGACCGAACAGCCGCCGAGAGCGGTCTGGCGGGTATGAACGACCGCAAAATGACACTGGATTCCGAAATCGCGGCAGCGGCACAGCAGCTGGATACCGAAAAGCAGGCGCAGGACAATCTCGAGCGGGAACTGACCGCGTGCGAGCAAACGCTTGCCGAAACGGCAAAGCAGGCGCAGACGGCAGCGGCTCAGGCGGAGACCTGCCGCCGAAAGGCCGAGCAGGCGCAGAACGACCTGCGAGCAGCGCAGTCCTCGTTGAGCGAAATGCAGAGCCGCGTAAAAATGCTGACCGACATGCAGCACGAGTACGAGGGCTTCTCTCGGTCGGTGAAAGCCGTCATGCGGCAGGCCGAAAAGGGTGCGGTGAACGGCGTGCACGGCCCGGTTTCCGCGCTCATCACGACTGAAAAGCGGTTCGTGACGGCAATCGACACTGCACTCGGTGCGTCAGCGTCCTCCATCGTGGTGGACAGCACGAGCGTGGGCAAGCAGTGCATTTCGGACCTCAAGCGCACGGACGGCGGCCGCGCGACCTTCCTGCCGCTGGATATCATTCGGGCAAACAGCCTGCAGGAGACCGGCCTGGAACGGCAGAACGGCTGCTTCGGCACCGCGGATGCTCTCGTCAGATTTAATGAAAAATATAAGAATATTGTGTGCAATCTGCTGGCGCGCACGGTCGTTTCGGAGAACATGGACACCGCGCTTGCGCTGGCAAAGGCGTACGGACACCGGTTTCGCATTGTCACCTTAGACGGACAAATCCTGCAGACAGGCGGCGCTATGACAGGCGGCTCGGCCTCCCGCGGCACCGGCGCACTGGCGCGGGCGGAACGCCTGCACGCCGCCGAGGAGCGCGTGCGCGCACTCGAGCAGGAGCGCAAAACGCTGGCACAGACCGAGCAGGCTGCAGGACAGGAACTGGAATCGCTTGCCGGGCAGGCGCAGGCCATCGAAACCGACCGCCGCCGCGCGGAGCAGGAGAGAGCCGGACTTGCTGCTTCGGTAAAACAGCATAAATTCCTGTTGGAAAGCCTGCAGAAACGGTATGACAGCCTGATTTCTGAACAGACTAACTTCACAGCGACACAGCAGAAGTATGAACAGACACTTGCCGCCTGCACGGAGCGCCGGTCTGCCGCAGAGCAGGCGCTTGCAGCTGCCGAGCAGGTCTGCACCGAGCACCGTACGGCAGTGACCGCCGCCGCGGAACAGCTGGCGCAGACGGCTTCGCACATTACAGCCGCGCAGACCGCGCTCGCGGAGACGCGCACAGCGCAGGACAGCGAAGCACGCGCACTCGCGGAACTTGAGCGGCTCAAGGCCGACCTCGACGCGGGCGTGTCCGGTGCGGAGCAGACGATCGCAGGCTTTGCGGCGGAAATCGCACGCCTGACCGAGGAGCTGGCTTCTGTCCGTGCGGCAAAGCAGGGACGGGATACGACCGCGCAGCTGTTGACCGAGCAGCTTACCCGTCAGACCGGCAGACGCGAACAGACCGAGGGCGAACGGGTCCGTCTGGAAAAGGCGGCACAGAGCCGCAACGGGGAAATCCTTGAACTCGAACGCGAGACCGACCGACTGGAAAACCGCGCGGCCCAGCTGAAAACCGAGGAAACACAGATTCTGGATAAAATGTGGGAAAGCTACGAGCTGACACCCACACCGGCGGCAGAGATCGCCAAACCGATTGAAAACCTCGGTGAAACGCGCGACCGCGTGCAGGAGCTGCGCGTGAAAATGCGGGCGCTCGGCAACGTCAATCTGGATGCGGTGGATGAATTTCAGCGCGTGCAGGAGCGGTACAGCTTTCTGCGGGAGCAGAAGGACGACCTCGAGACCGCGCAGACCGATCTGCGCAAGGTCATCGACCAGCTGACCGTCAGCATGAAGGAGATTTTCGCGTCCGAGTTCGCCAAGCTGAATGTGTACTTCCGCGATACCTTCCGCGAGATCTTCGGCGGCGGACACGCCGAACTGCAGCTTGCCGATACCTCGGATATCCTGAACTGCGGTATCGACATCCGCGTGTCTCCGCCGGGCAAGGCGGTGAAAACCATTACGCTGCTTTCGGGCGGTGAAAAGGCGTTTGTCGCTATTGCGCTGTACTTTGCGATCCTCAAGCTGCGGCCTACGCCGTTCTGCGTGCTCGATGAGATCGAAGCCGCGCTCGATGATGTAAACGTGCAGCGGTTTGCAAAATACATTCGCCGCCTGACAGATTCGACACAATTTATTGTAATTACCCACAGACGTGGTACAATGGAAGAAGCAGATATGCTCTACGGCGTGACCATGCAGGAGCAGGGCGTTTCCAAAATGCTGATGCTCAATCTGGCTGAGGCGGAAAAACGGCTCAAAAATACCATTAAGTAATGGGAAATGGAGAATTGCGGCAATGGATATGCGAAGCGCAAAATATCCGTATCGGCTGGATGTGGAAAGGCGATTGCCGAACGGCTCTCTTACGACAGACGGCTATGCGGCGCGGCATCCGGTCGAGTTTCGGCACTGGGGACACGCCCGCGGCTATGTTCTCTGGGGTGAGCGGATTGACTGCACGGACTGGGAAAACTGGCGTATCAACTACTATGGGAAATAATGACTAAATACTGATTCCTGATTTGCAAGGGCAATACCGCATAATTGAACAAGAGTGATTTGCGAGTAAATTTTGCGTACTGACGAGGCACAGTTTTGCGGTAATACTTGATGTATTACCGTGAAACTGCAACAAAGTCAGGACACAAAATTTCCGCAAAGCACCGCCGCTTTAATTGTGCGGTGTTGCCCAAAATAAACATAAGGAGATAAGCATGGGATTTTTTGATAAAATTAAGCAGGGCTTAAAGAAAACATCGGATGCGGTGAACCACTCGCTGGACAGCGTGTTCGCGGCATTTGTCAAGGTGGATGATGATCTGCTCGAGGAACTGGAAGAAGCACTCATCCTGTCGGACGTCGGTGCGTCCACGGCGGCGAAGATCGTCGCTGAGGTCGAAAAGCGCGCCAAGCTGCGCAAGACCACCACGGCGGACGAGCTGCGCGACCTGCTCCGCGAGGTGCTGACCGACAACATGCTCGACAACCAGCCGCTGAATACGGACGGCAAGCCGGCGGTCATTCTGGTAATCGGCGTCAACGGTGTCGGCAAGACGACCTCGATCGGCAAGCTGGCGGCCCGCTATGTCAATGAGGGTAAAAAGGTTATGCTGTCGGCGGCGGATACCTTCCGCGCGGCGGCGGCTGATCAGTTGGAAATCTGGGCTAAACGTGCCGGTGCGGACATCGTACGCCACGGCGAGGGCGCAGACCCGGCAGCTGTTGTGTTTGACTCCATCTCGGCGGCCAAGGCGCGCGGCAGTGACATCATCATCGTGGATACGGCAGGCCGTCTGCACAACAAGGCCAACCTGATGAACGAGCTGGCGAAGATCGACCGCGTTATCTCCCGTGAGCTGCCGGATGCGTCGCGCGAAACGCTGCTTGTGCTGGATGCGACCACCGGTCAGAATGCGGTTCATCAGGCTGAGGAGTTCAACAAGGCTGCCGAGCTGACCGGCATCATCCTCACCAAGCTAGACGGCACCGCTAAGGGCGGCATCGTGATCGCCATTTCGGCAGGACTCGGCGTGCCGGTTAAGCTGGTCGGCGTTGGCGAGGGCATTGACGATCTGATCGACTTTGATCGTGCGGCATTCCTGGAGGCCATCCTGCCGCCGGTTCATGAAAACACAGAAAACGACGAGGAACAGACCGAGGAGGACGAAAATGCAGAGACCTGACGGAAGAACCAAGGGCGCAATGCGTCCGGTGAAGATTACCACTGATTATACGATGTACGCGGAAGGCTCGGTGCTGGTTGAGATGGGCAACACCAAGGTCATCTGCACTGCGTCGGTCGAGGAAAAGGTACCGCCGTTCCTCGAGGGCAAGGGCCTCGGCTGGGTAACCGCCGAGTACGCGATGCTCCCGCGTGCGACCAACACCCGCAAAAAACGCGATATCAAGTCGCTCAAGCTGGACGGTCGCTCGAGCGAGATTCAGCGCCTGATCGGCCGTGCGCTGCGTGCGGTCGTTGACCGCGAAGCACTCGGTGAGCGCCAGATCACGATTGACTGCGATGTTATTCAGGCGGACGGCGGCACGCGCTGCGCGTCCATCACCGGCGGATTTGTTGCACTGTGGCTTGCATGCAAAAAGCTGCTGGCCGACGGCGTGATCGAGAAAATGCCGCTCACTGCACAGGTTGCAGCCGTTTCGGTCGGCATTTTTGAGGACGAAGCCGTACTCGACCTCAACTACGCCGAGGACAGCCACGCCATCGTGGACTGCAACGTGGTTATGACGAGCAAGGGTGAGTTCATCGAGGTGCAGGGCACCGGCGAGGGCCGTCCGTTCACGGATACCGAGCTGCGCAAGCTGCTCGGACTCGGCAAGCGCGGCTGCCTGACGCTGTGCCGCAAGCAGGCCAAGGTGATGGGGGAAAGTCTGTAATGCAGTTTGTACTTGCGTCCCATAACAAGAAAAAGCTGGCAGAGCTGTCCGCTATCATGAGCAGCCTCGGCATCGAAATCATTCCGCTGCCGGAGGGTGCGCCCGAACCTGAGGAAAACGGCAAAACCTTCGAGGAAAACGCCATGATCAAGGCAAAATCCGCCGCAGAATTCACCGGTCTGCCCGCTCTCGCAGACGACAGCGGCCTGTGCGTGGATGCGCTGGACGGCGCTCCCGGTATCTACTCCGCGCGCTACTGCGAGGGTACGGACGAGGACCGCAATGCCTTTTTGCTGAAAAATATGCAGGATAAGGAAAACCGTGCCTGCCGGTTTGTGTGCGCGATCGCGTGTGTGCTCGCGGACGGCGAAACGCTCACCGTGCGCGGTGAATGTGAAGGAGAACTGCTCCGCGAGAACCACGGCGCAGGCGGCTTCGGCTATGACCCGCTGTTCTATGTAGAGAAATACGGCTGTACCTTCGGCGAACTGCCCGCAGAGGTCAAGAATACAATCTCTCATCGGGCAAATGCTTTGAATAAGCTGAAAGAAGCCTTAAAGGATAAAATATAAGCGAAGCCGTAGGGCAGCCCGCCCTGCGAAAAAAATATAACGAAATTACAGGAGTTTACATTTATGCTTAACACAAAACAACGCGCACAGCTTCGTGCAATGGCAAACCCGTTGGCGGTCACGCTGATCATCGGCAAGGAAGGCGTAACCGACGCGGTAGAACGCGAGCTGGACGCGCTGCTCGAATCCCACGAGCTGGTCAAGGGCAAGGTGCTCGAGAGTGCGATGCTCACGCCGCGCACGGTATCCGAGGCGCTCTGCGAGGCCACCGGCGCGGACGCTGTACAGTGCATCGGCTCCAAGTTTGTGCTGTACCGCCAGTCCAGCGATGAGGACAAGCGCAAGATCGTTCTGGTAAAATGAGGACGGGAATTCTCGGCGGTACGTTCAATCCGCCGCATCTGGGACATCTGCACGCGGCGGAACTCGCGCACCGTGCGCTGAATTTAGATCGGGTGCTGTTCATTCCGACCAATATTCCGCCGCACAAGGTACTGCCGGAGAATACCGCTTCCGCAGAGGACCGGTGCGAGATGGTGCGCCGCCTGACGGCCGAAAAAACGTGGGCGATGCTTGACACCATCGAGATCGACCGCGGCGGCGCAAGCTACACGGTGGACACGCTCCGCGCGCTTCATGCACGCGGTGAGACCGACCTGCACCTGATCGTCGGCACGGATATGCTGCTCTCGTTTGACAGGATCTGGCGTGCGCCGGACGAGATCGCGCGGCTGGCTTCGCTTGCTGTCTGCGCCCGCGAAAACGAGGACTGGGACGCGCTGCGCGAAAAGGCGGCGGCGCTCAAGGATTCGCTCGGTGCAACCGTAGAACTGGTGCAGGGCGACAGCCTGACCATTTCCTCAACCGAGCTGCGGCAGGGCGGTGCACTGCGATGCTATACACCGGAGTCGGTCGCGGATTACATCGAAGAAAAGCATTTGTACGGCTATTAAGCCTGTAAAATACAGGTTTGACAGATAAATACAGCAGCTTGTTCAAAACCAGTATTTTTGTATGACTTAGGAACAGCCTGCGGCTCGTTCCTCCTTGTCGGCAAAGCTGCAGTTTTGCGGCAAGAAATACAGAGAAAGGCGGGAAAAGTTATGTTATGTAATGAAGAAATGCGTAAAAGTATCCTTTCCAGACTGCAGGGCTACCGCTATGAGCACTCGCTCGGCGTGGAGCGTGCGGCGATCATGCTGGCAGAAAAGTACGGCGAGGACCCGGAAAAAGCGGGTACCGCAGGCATTTTGCATGACATAACAAAATATCTTTCTCCGCAAGAACAGTTGAATTTATGCGAGAAATACGGTATAATACCCTGTACCGTCGAAAAAAGCGAGCCGAAAATGCTGCACGGAAAAACGGCGGCAGCCATCGCGCGGGCCGAATACCACATGCCCGAGGATATCTGCGATGCCATCGCCTGCCACACCACCGGCAAGAACCATATGACGCTGCTTGACAAGATCTTGTATCTGGCGGATTACATCGAAGAAACTCGTGATTTTCCCGGCGTGGACAAGGCGCGTGAGCTGGCGCAGATCGACATCGACAGCGCCCTGCTCTACTGCTATGACCAGACGCTGACCGAGCTGGTCGCACGCGGAAAACTCATCCACAGCGATACCATTGCCGCTTATAATGATATGATCCGGCAGGGTGTCAGCTGGCGGGACAAGTAAAATGGAGGCAGAAATCGTTTGAAACTATTCGGAGGAAGCGGCGGCAGGAAAAACCGCAACGGAGACAGCACTCCGGCACAGGCTCCCGCACAGCAGGCAGCGCCCAAGCCGGAAGGGAACCACCAGCCGATCTCGGCACCCAAGCCGGGCGGCAAAAAGGGAAAGGCTCCGAAGGAGAAAAAAAAGCTGACACCCAGACAGAAGGGCAAGCGCATTGCCATCATTATGGCGGTTGTGCTGGTGCTGTTCGCGTGCGCAGCAGCTGTAGCGGTGTGGTTCGTCCGTTCGCCGCAGGCGACGATCAAGGACAAGGAAAACGGCGATAAGGTCGATGTGAGCAGCCTGCTCAACTCGGGCACCCGCATTGACGATGTGTTTACGTTCGTGGTCGGCGCAGTTGATGAGGACGAAACACGAACAGACGCTTTGATGGTCGCAACCATGGATACCAAGGACAAGACCATCAACGTCATGAACATCCCGCGCGACACCATGTGCAACAACACGGCAACCGGCGCGAGCAAGAAGATCAACGCAGCCTACGGCATGGATACCGGCGGCAAGGGCGGCAACATCGAGCAGACGAACAAGGAAATCGAGCGTCTGATGGGCTTCCGGCCGGATAAATACGTTATCGTCAACTTTGACGGCATTGCAGCCATCGTGGATGCGATCGGCGGCGTGGATTATGACGTGCCGTTCGATATGAAGTATGATGATCCGTCACAGAATCTGCACATCGACCTGAAAAAAGGCCAGCAGCATCTGGACGGCAAGCAGACCGTCGGCTTCCTGCGCTGGAGACACAACAACGATTACACCGTACAGTACACAAACGGCGATGAAGGCCGTGTAGAGAATCAGCAGAAGTTCCTCAAGTCGCTGGCAGGTCAGGTGCTGCAGATCAAGAACGTGACCAAGATCCGCTCGATCGCAGAGGCCGTGTTCAAGAACGTCAAGACCGACTTCAGCGCCGGCGAGCTGCTGTGGATGGGCATGCAGGCCATGCAGATCGACAACAGCAGCATTCAGTTCTTTACACTGCCCGGCTACGGCAAGATGAGCACGGCGGGCACCTCGGTGCAGTATTCGTTCTTCTTCCCGTATTACGACCAGACGCTGGAGCTGGTAAACAAGTATTTCAACCCCTACGAGGAGCCGATCTCCAAGCTGGACATTGTCGGCGGACCGGATACCACTACCTACTCGGGCGGCTATGTAAGCTCGGGCGAGGAAAATAATGTATGGGGTGACACCTCCGGCTCGTACGATTACAGCGAGGATTATTACGAAGAACCGAATTACAGCTACGATGAGCCATCCTACGACAACAGCGGCTCGGACGGCGATTATTCGGATAACAATGACTACTCGGGCGGCGACAGCGGCGGAGACTCTTCCGGCGGCGACAACGGCAGCGGCTCCGGTGAGGAGAGCGGCGGCGACTACTCCGGCGGCGATTACACCGGCGGCGGAGAGGACAGCGGTGCTTCCTCCGGCGGGGACGACGGCGGAACGTACGATCCCGAGGCATAATAAAGGCAATATACCATAATCGGCAGAAAGGCAAACCCTTTTCTGCCGCACAAAAGGAGTTTATACTTTGACTGCAAAAGAAACTGTAAAGGCGATCTGCGAAGCGCTGATCGAGAAAAAGGCTCAGGGCATTGAGGTGCTGCATGTTGAACGCCTGACCGAGCTGACCGAGTATTTCGTCATCTGCTCTGCGTCCTCCACTACGCAGGTTAAGGCACTGGCGGACAATGTAGAGTGGCACCTGAAGTACGATCACGACGAGATGCCGCACCACACCGAGGGCTATGAATCCGCACAGTGGATGCTGCTGGACTACGGCTGCGCTGTACTGCATGTATTCATGCCGGAGGCACGCAAGTTCTACAATCTGGAGAACCTGTGGAAGGACGGCACGCCGGTAACGCTTGAAGAGCTGGGTATCGAGGACAAGTAAAATACCGACATGCGGCGGCCCCGGAAACGTGTCCGCCGCGTTGTCGTGCTCAAAATCAAAAACTCACTTTAGGGGGAGAATCCGTTGAAGTACGATCATAAACAAGTAGAAAAGAAATGGCAGGACATCTGGGACGAGAAGCAGTGCTTCTGCGCCGAGAATGACTCGGACAAGGAGAAGTTCTATGCACTCGTTGAGTTCCCGTACCCGTCCGGTCAGGGTCTGCATGTAGGCCATCCGCGCTCCTACACCGCGCTGGATATCGTTGCGCGCAAAAAGCGCATGCAGGGCTACAACGTGCTGTATCCGATGGGTTGGGACGCATTCGGTCTGCCGACTGAGAACTTTGCCATCAAGAACCATGTTCATCCGGCAGAGGTTACCAAGAAGAACATTGCACGCTTCAAGAGCCAGCTCAAGAGCCTTGGTCTGTCGTTCGACTGGTCGCGTGAGATCAATACCACCGACCCGAGCTACTACAAGTGGACCCAGTGGATTTTCCTGCAGCTGTTCAAGAAGGGCCTGGCCTATAAGAAGGAAATGAGCGTAAACTGGTGCACCTCCTGCAAGTGCGTTCTGGCGAACGAGGAGGTTGTCAACGGCGTTTGTGAGCGCTGCGGCAGCGAGGTCGTGCACAAGACCAAGAGCCAGTGGATGCTCGCCATCACCAAGTACGCACAGCGCCTGATCGACGATCTGGATGATGTAGACTACATCGAGCGCGTTAAGATTCAGCAGCGCAACTGGATCGGCCGTTCCACCGGCGCTGAGGTCGATTTCAAGACCACCGAGGGCGACACGCTGACCGTTTACACCACCCGTCCGGACACCCTGTTCGGCGCGACCTACATGGTAATCTCTCCGGAGCACCCGATGATCGAGCAGTGGGCGGACAAGCTGAACAACATCGAGGACGTTCGCGCATATCGTGAGGAGGCTGCCCGCAAGTCCGACTTCGAGCGCACCGAGCTGAACAAGGACAAGACCGGCGTTAAGCTGGACGGCGTTGCCGCAATCAATCCGGTAAACGGCAAGCAGATCCCGATTTTCGTTTCCGACTATGTTCTGATGGGCTACGGCACCGGTGCCATCATGGCTGTCCCGGCGCACGATGACCGCGACTGGGAGTTTGCTAAGAAGTTCGGCTGTGAGATCATCGAGGTCGTTTCCGGCGGCGAGGATGTCCAGAAGGCAGCCTTTACCGCAAAGGATGAGACCGGTATTCTGGTCAACTCGGATTTCCTGAACGGCAAGACCGTTAAGGACGCTATCCCGGCTATGATTGAGTGGCTGGGTGAAAAGGGCATCGGCCATGCCAAGGTGCAGTACAAGCTGCGTGACTGGGTATTCTCCCGTCAGCGTTATTGGGAGCCGATTCCGATCGTCAAGTGCGACAAGTGCGGCTATGTGGCTCTGCCGGAGGATCAGCTGCCGCTTGAGCTGCCGAACGTAACCAGCTACGAGCCGACCGACAACGGCGAGTCTCCGCTGGCGCACATGACCGACTGGGTAAACACCACCTGTCCGTGCTGCGGCGGTCCGGCAAAGCGCGAGACCGATACCATGCCGCAGTGGGCCGGTTCCTCCTGGTACTTCCTGCGCTATATGGACCCGCACAACGACAAGGCGCTTGCTTCGCCGGAAGCACTGAAATACTGGTCTCCGGTTGACTGGTACAACGGCGGCATGGAGCATACCACGCTGCATCTGCTGTACAGCCGTTTCTGGCATAAGTTCCTGTATGACATCGGCGTAGTGCCGACCAAGGAGCCGTATGCAAAGCGCACCAGCCACGGCATGATCCTCGGCGAGAACGGCGAGAAGATGTCCAAGAGCCGCGGCAACGTCGTCAACCCGGACGAAATCGTTGACACCTACGGCGCAGATACCATGCGTCTGTACGAGATGTTCATCGGTGACTTTGAGAAGGCTGCTCCGTGGAGCCCGAAGTCCATCAAGGGATGCCGCCGCTTCCTCGAGCGTGTATGGGCGCTGGCTGACAAGGTACAGGACGGCGACACCTACTCCGAGCAGCACGAGGTTCTTATGAACCGTACCATCAAGAAGGTCGGTGAGGATGCAGACAACCTCAAGGCCAACACCGCTATCGCAGCGCTGATGACCATGCTCAACGAGTTCTACGACAAGGGCGTAAACAAGGCTGAGTACAAGACCTTCCTGGCACTGCTCAATCCGTTTGCACCGCATATCACCGAGGAACTGTGGCAGCAGATGGGCGAGACCGGTCTGCTCTCCGTAGCGCCGTGGCCGACCTACGACGAGGCCAAGACCGTCGAGAGCATGGTAGAACTGGCGGTACAGGTAAACGGCAAGCTGAAGTGCACTATTAAGCTGGCAGTCGATGCGGACAAGCAGACTGCGATCGACACCGCACTGGCAGAGGAAAAGGTACAGCACGCCATCGAGGGCAAGCAGATCGTAAAGCAGATCGTTGTTCCGGGCAAGATCGTAAACCTTGTCGTAAAGTAAGAAGGAATGCCGGATTTCCGCGTCAAAAAGAAAAAATCGAAAACTACGGGAAAAAGTAGTTGACATTGACGCGGAAATTCGATATAATATCCTTACGGTTTTGTGTACGGATGTATACAAACTGTGCTAAGCGATCCCCATGAGGGGAACGTGCGGAGGGAGGGAAAACTGTGTCGGAGATCCGCATCAAGGAAAATGAGTCTATTGACAGCGCACTGCGTCGCTTCAAGCGTTCGTGTGCCAAGGCGGGTACGCTTTCCGAGCTCCGCAAGCGTGAGCATTATGAAAGCCCGAGCGTAAAGCGCCGCAAGAAGTCTGAGGCTGCACGCGCAAAGAAGAAGAAGTTCCGCTAAAATAGAATTTCCAGAGAGCAGATGGTTAAACGTCTGCTCTTTTCTTTTTTCTGCACCGCCTCAGAAGGGCGCACGAACCCGCTTACGCAGTTTATGTACCCCGATTAGCTGGTGCAAATTAGCAAATCAGAATTTCCGGCATTACCGCCGATAACCCTGCATACACCTGTATAATGGAGGACAAAATTATGAATATAACCGTATATCTGGGTGCAAACGAGGGCCGCGAGCCTGCCCTTAAAACCGCCGTGCGCGAGCTTGGCGCATGGATTGGCGAGCACGGCCATACACTGGTCTACGGCGGCTCACGGGTCGGTCTGATGGGCGCGGTCGCGGAGAGCGTACTGGCCGCAGGCGGTAAGGTCATCGGCGTAGAGCCGCGCTTTTTTATCGAGCGGGAGCTGCAGCTGGACGGTCTGACCGAGCTGATCGTCACCGAGGATATGACCGATCGCAAAACCAAAATGATCGAGCTTGGAGACGCGTTCATCGCCTTTCCGGGCGGTACGGGCACGCTCGAGGAGATCGCCGAGGTGATGAGCAAGCTGGCGCTGAACCATCTGGATGCACCGTGCATTTTCTATAATCTCAACGGCTATTACGACCATATGAAGGCACTGCTCGACCACATGATCGAGATGGAGCTGTCCACCAAAGAACGGCAGAAGAAAATCTATTTTGCGGATACTCTGGAAGAAGTGACGGCTCTGCTGAATTAAAAATGGACGTATCGGGTTTGCGGTCGCGTCATTTTCAATTTAGAAACGGTATGTTTACGGTTTCTTCAAACTTTCTACATACTTTAGACATGGGATTCCTGTATCCTGTAATCACAGCAAGGGAACAGCAAGCTGAGTGCTAAAAACCACTTGCCATCCCTTTTGAAATAGATACTTCATAGGGAATCTTTTTCTCCGACTGTGTGAGCAGTCAATCCTTCAAAAATCTGTCTGGCCCTGTGGGACGGAATACCGCGCAGGCTCCCGGACAGTCCAAAAACAAGAGGTGCAAGACACCCATTGGGCAATACCGCATAATTTCCGCAAAACACCGCGGCAGCGTGACCGAAGCCTGCGCAAGAAGCCGCTGCTTTAATTGCGCGGTGTTGCCCCATACAACGCGCTTTCAGCAGGAACTGAGAGCGCGCATTTTTTGCGTTCGGACAAAATAGGGGTCAAGGCAGTGATTTGTCTGGTGTTAGTATTTCTATGGATCCTGAAAACAGAACAATTGTTCTGTTTTATTGACATAAACAATGATATGGTGTAAAATTGATATAAGTCACTATTGGAATATAAATGACTATTTCATATCTGAACAGATATAATAAAGTAAGTAAAACTTCGGAAATTGGGAGTTAAAGTATATATGAGCAAAGCAAAGCCGTCATACGGCAACGAAAGCATCTCCTCACTGAAGGGTGCGGACCGTGTGCGCAAGCGCCCGGGCGTTATCTTCGGCTCGGACGGACTGGAGGGCTGCGAGCACGCGGTCTTTGAGATTCTGTCCAACTCGATCGACGAGGCGCGAGAGGGCCACGGCACCGAGATCGTCACCACGCGCTATGCGGACGGCTCGATCGAAGTCGCTGACCATGGCCGCGGTATCCCGATCGAATGGAACGAAAACGAGCAGCGCTACAACTGGGAGCTGGTCTTCTGCGAGCTGTACGCAGGCGGCAAGTACAAGAACGACACCGGCGAAAACTATGAGTTTTCGCTCGGCCTTAACGGTCTGGGCACCTGCGCGACGCAGTATTCCTCGGAGTACATGGACGTCACCGTCATCCGTGACGGCTTCGAGTACGGCCTGCACTTTGAAAAGGGCGAAAACAAGACCGGCACCAAGGAAGGCTACACCAAGAAGGCGACGAACGCGCGCAAAACCGGCACGACCATCCGCTGGAAGCCTGATCTTGAGGTATTCACGGATATCAACATCCCTGTGGATTATTATCTGGATACGCTCAAGCGGCAGGCGGTCGTCAACAGCCACATCAAGTTTGTGCTGAAAAATCAGGTGGGCAGCAGGTACGAGACCACCGAATTTCTTTATCAGAACGGCATTGTGGACTATGTGACCGAGCTGGCAGGCGAGAATCCGCTGACCTCGGTGCAGTTCCTCGAGGGCGAACGACGCGGACGTGACCGCGCCGACAAGGCCGAGTACAAGGTGAAGCTGTCGTGCGCGTTCTGCTTCTCCTCGGCGGTGTCGCAGATCGAGTATTACCACAACTCCTCGTGGCTGGAGCACGGCGGTGCACCGGACAAGGCCGTTCGCTCGGCGTTCGTGTCTGCCATTGATGCGTATCTCAAGCAGAACAACAAGTACAATAAGAGCGAGAGCAAGGTCACTTATCAGGATATTTTCGACAGCCTCGTGCTTGTCACCAACTGCTTCTCCACCCAGACCTCCTACGAGAACCAGACCAAGAAGGCCATCACCAACAAGTTTATCCAGGAGGCCATGACCGAGTTCCTCAAGGAAGGACTCGAGATCTACTTTATCGAGAACAAGGCCGAGGCAGACAAGATCGCCGAGCAGATCCTGATCAACAAGCGCAGCCGCGAACAGGCGGAAAAGGCGCGTCTGAATATCAAAAAGAAGCTGTCCGGCAATATTGACCTCGCTAACCGTGTGCAGAAGTTCGTGGACTGCCGCACCAAGGATGCGTCCCGCCGTGAGCTGTATATCGTCGAGGGTGATTCCGCACTCGGTTCGGTAAAGCAGGGCCGCGACAGTGAATTTCAGGCCATCATGCCGGTGCGCGGCAAAATCCTCAACTGCCTCAAGGCGGATTACGATAAAATCTTTAAGAATGACATCATAACCGACCTCCTCAAAGTCCTCGGCTGCGGTGTCGAGGTGCGCGGCAAGGCGGCAAAGGACCTTTCTGCGTTCGACCTCGAAAGCCTGCGCTGGCACCGTATTATCATCTGCACCGATGCCGATGTGGACGGCTTCCAGATTCGTACGCTCATTCTGACTATGCTGTACCGTCTGGTGCCGACGCTCATCGAACAGGGTTACGTTTATATTGCGGAGTCGCCGCTGTATGAGATCACCTACCGCGACAAAAGCTATTTTGCGTTCGATGAGAGCGAAAAAGCGGCTATCCTCAAAAAGCTGGAGGGCAAAAAGATTCTCATCCAGCGCTCCAAGGGTCTCGGCGAGAACCAGCCCGAAATGATGTGGGAGACCACCATGAACCCCGAAAACCGTCGCCTGATCCGCATTACGCCGGATGAAGCGGCTGCCACGAGCGAAATGTTCGACCTGCTGCTCGGCGACAACCTCGCCGGACGCAAGGAGTATATTGCCGAGAACGGCGCGGATTATCTCGAGCTGGCGGATATTTCGTAAGATATGCGAGGAATGCGCAATGTCTATTGAATTATTGACGGATAATCACCGTGAAAGTGTATTGAATGCTTTGGGTGAAAGTAAGCAAAGAATCTATATTGTTACACCATTTATCAAAAAACAGCCGGCACATAGGTTAGCACAGATTATTCAAAAGAATAAGGTGGACTGTGTACTGATTTCGCGGTTTAACTATGAAAATTTTGCGACCGGTGTAAGTGATATTGACGCTTTGATTGAACTGCATCAAGCGGGTGCAAAAGTCTTAGCACTGAAAAATCTGCATACAAAACTCTATTTAATAGATGATTGTATAGTGATACTGGGTTCTGCCAATTTTACGAATGGCGGTTTGCAGGGCAACCATGAATTGTCTTTGATTGCGACTGATGAATATCAGCTATT
>OKSF01001719.1_pt1 | contig 16778 bp, 23 predicted proteins | sample 1606061 | NCBI WGS metagenome assembly OKSF01 (sample SAMEA3541567, study PRJEB24748) | human gut metagenome | biome: human gut; feature: human-associated habitat; material: faeces | place: China | collected 2012 | reverse complement strand
CAAAAAGACACGATAAATAAAGGATTGTTACCCTTTATGTGCAAAGGACGAGCCTAAATTTTTATCAGTATTTCTAACAGAATATTGAGAAAATGATTCATTTTGCAATAACTTTTTTTCTCTGTTTTGTTCTACCAGTAAATTAGGTGTAATATTAAGAATGTTTGTATTATTATCTAAAATTTGATTGATTGAATTTTGGATCATTATAAAAGTGCTGAGTTCCATACAATGAGAAAGAGTATTGGAATACATGAAGAAACGGTTTGCCAATTTAGAGCGTATTTCTTTATCAGCGAAAATTAAAATACCTTGCGTTTTCGCATAACGGATTAAAGTTGAAAAAATCGTTTCTATCATTTCCGTTTCATTATCAATGTTTGAAGGTAAGATAAAAGTGTGCAGTATATGTTTTTTATAATATAGATTATATAAGGTTTCGTATTGCTTTACTAGATGAGAATACTTAGAAACAATTACGATTGGAATTTGAATTCCGTTTGTTAAATATATAGAGTAATAGATTGTGTTTTCAATATAATGTATTTGTTTTGATGATAATGCGATATGATGACTCTCAACGTACTGAATAATTTTATGTGTAACAGACATTGTTTCTGTTCGGTCGATATGTTCTGAGGTATCAATGTCTTGTGTGAATTCATTGGTGATAATTTTTAAAACTCTATCTGTTGTGAACTCTATTAGTTCTGGATAGAAATACAGATTAGTTTTATAAAGAATCTTATTTATACCATTATACAAAGTATCGGTTTTTAAGTTTCGTTTTATATTTGATGGTTTATAATGTGAATATTGGTAATAAAAAGCTTGTAAAGCCGTTGGTGAATATTTTTGTTTTGTTTCTGAGAGTAGCGTGTTTGTTTCTATTGGATTTTGAGTTTTTTTCAAATTATCGTATTGTAGATTAGGAGAGATTATTAAAACTTCAGGCAATTGAATACTTTCAAATTTCCCATTTTCAGATGTAGAATAATGAAAAAAGTCTGCTGTTATATTATCGTCTAAGATAATTTCAGTCTTAATTGCTCTTTTATTTGCTGTTAGCATAGCTTTAGAGATGAAGAAGTCTATATAAGTTTTTAGTTGTTGGATATTATCAGAAATGTTGTAAACAGTTTTTATAAAAGTGCTAGTTAGCTTAATTGTTTTTGAAGTTTTTTGAGCAGCGTTTTGAACAAATAATGTTATTAGATCAATTGCCTCAATAACAGGTCGGTCTTTTAATGCAGGGAACTTCAGATAAAAAGGTGTAATAGCAGAGAGGTTTTCTTTATCTGTTAAATCAGAGCATATAAAAGCTAAAACAGGTTTAATATTTACATTAAAATAGTATAATTCGAAAAGGTCTATGATGCGGTGAAACATAGCTGGATTGTATTTTAAATTTGAGTAGGTAATTGAGATAAATGTATGATTTTTACTAATGGCTTGTTGAATATACTCTTTAGCATGCGCATAAAAGTCGATGAATTCATAATATTGTATTTGAGTATTTTTATGAATGATTGTCAACTCTTGAAAACGGTGATAAATCTGATGTAAGAAAAATTTTTTGCCAGTTCCTGAATCTCCGTCTAGAATAATAATTCTAAAAGTATCGTTGGGTAAATAAAACATACTGAGGATTCGATTGATATTTTCATAAAGAGATCCGTCTTGGTGAGAGCCAATCATGTGAAATGACTTTGCAAAACTAGTCTGGCCGGGTTCACTATGAAAAGAAATATAATCTTCAATATGTTCATTTTTTTGTATAATTTTTGGTATTGAGGAAAAGGGGTAATTTTTAGCAAAAATATTTTTTGATATGTATTTTATAGGCTTTCCAGATATTTTAATTAAAATGTTTTCTCGATAGAGTTCATTTAAAATACGAGATATATTTGTTCTATCCAGAAATAATAGTTTTGATATTACACCAGCAGTACAACTGTCAAAATCAAATCTACTTTCTTTGATATTTGCTTCAGTTTCCGATTCTATAAATTGTAAAATTTTTTCTTTATTTGTCATTTCAATCTCCATTCCAGTGCAAATTTTTTTAAACTTGTTACACGAGCGCTTTCTTTTTTTATTAATTAAATATACACACATTATACATGCTATGCCTATATGTGTGAATTAATGATAAAAAAACACGATAAAAAAGGCGTTTTTAAATGTTACACACATTAATTTTTATGTAAATGTATTGAATTTGCAATTTGATATCTAATTTTTGTATAGTGGCATTGGTTAAAGTGTACACGGAAACAAATACTAAGACAGGAGGGATTTATACAGAGATGGTCGATATTTTGATTATTACTCACGGAACATTAGCGGATGGATTGATTAATGGAGCTCAGACAATTATGGGACCTGTTGATAATTTAAGCAGAATTCAACTTAAAATGGATGACAGTATAGAAAAATTTTGTGAACTAGTCACAAAAAAAATAGAATCATTAGGGGATCAAATACTAATATTTACTGATTTGTTAGGAGCTAGCCCATACAATGCGTCAGCACAGGCTATTAGAGAACATCCGAATAAATCTGTTGTTTGTATAACGGGAATTAATCTTCCTATGTTGCTTGAAGCAATTTTAAAAAGAGAAGATATGGATTTAGAAGCATTAGTAGATTATTTGATGGATGTTGGCAAGAACGGGATAACAAAACTCTCATTGAATATGTATAAATAGAATGGAGATTGTATATGGGAAAAATAGTTTTGTCAAGAATTGATGATCGACTTATTCATGGGCAGGTAATGACTGCGTGGGTTTCTTATGTTGGAGGTAAGGAAATTCTGATTATTGATGATAAAGTTGCAAAGGATCCATTTTTAAGTGCGGTTATTATGGGAGCTGCTCCTAAAAATTTGAAAGTTCAAGTAATGACCGTTACATCAGCAATAGATTATTTGAAAGATTCTGCAAATATAGATGAGAATATTATTTTATTAGCAAAAGGACCTGAAACTTTTTTGGAATTATTTAACCAGGGTGTTGAAATTCAAGAAATCAATTTAGGTGGAATGGGTTCAAAACAAGATAGAAAGAAATTATATAAGAATATAGCGGTCAGTGATACAGAAAGGGAAATGTTTAGAAAATTGGTAAATAATGGAATTCATGTTTATATACAGGTTGTGCCAAATATGGAATCTGTAGATATAGAAAAATATTTGTGAGAGGAGATAAAATATGCAAATTACGATCCTGCAAGCTATTTTAATTGGCTTGGTTTATTATTTAGGAGCAAATGGTACACCGTGGTTTACGGTAAACTGGGGTTGGGCATTTAGACGGCCTTTGATGCAAGGGTTAGCTGTTGGCGTGATTTTGGGCGATCCAGTTACAGGATGTATTGTAGGTGCTGCTATTAATGCAACTTATTTAGCGCAGATTACTGCAGGTGGTGCTCAAACTATGGATGAGGGGTTAGCTGGTACTGTAGGAACTGCTTTGGCAATTATTTCGAATACAACACCAGAGGTTGCTGTCAGTTTAGCTGTTCCTATCTCTTTGTTAGGTAATGTAATCTGGATGTTATATATGACAGGGGATATTTTTATTGTTCATAGAATGGATAAAGTTGCTGAATCTGGGAATGTAAATAAAATTATTTTCTGGAACATCGTACCTAGTCAGATTTATAAAATTATCTTATATGTTATTCCGGTAGCTATTGCGGTCTATAGCGGTACAGGGGTTATTACTAATTTATTGGATAGTTTACAAGGTACTCCAGTTATTGACTGTTTAACAACTATTGGTACTATTCTTCCTGCGTTAGGTATTGCGATGAACTTTAAAGCAATTATTTCAACAACAGGTAATAAAGCTTACTTATACTTCTTGATGGGATTTATTCTATATTCATATATGAATCTTCCATTGTTAGTAATCGGAGCTTTAGCTATTATTTTTGCACTTTTACAAGGCAGCGGTCTTGCAAAGACAGAGTAGTAAGGAGCAAATCATATGAATGAAGCAAAAAAAACACTTTCAAAAAAAGATTTAGTAAAGTCTTATTTGATTTGGACTTTCTTTAGTCACAGTACATATAATTATGAAAGAATGCAGGCTTCTGGAGTTTTACATGCATTAGCACCTAGCCTGGAAAAATTGTATGGTAAAAATACAGAAGCTATGAAAGATGCTTGTAAACGACATATGGAGTTTTTTAATACAGAACCTAATTTGGGTGGATGTATTTTAGGTATGACTCTGGCGATGGAAGAACAAAAAGCAAATGGAGAAGAAATTGATCCAGAAATGATTTCCAGTGTAAAGACTGGGTTAATGGGGCCATTAGCTGGTGTTGGTGATACGATTTGGCAAGGAACACTTAGCCCTATTGCATTGGGGATCTTATTAGGAATGGCGCAAGATGGGAATTTGCTGGCTCCACTTTTATATATGGTCATTATTGGAATTGTCCTTTTCGGCGAAGGATATTGGTCTTATATGAAAGGATATTATAGTGGACGAGAAGGAATTACAAAAATTATTAGCAGCGGTTTAATTAATAAAGTAACTGAAAAGGCAACGATCGTGGGTGCTACTGTTTTAGGAGGACTTGCCGCAAGTTATGTTACTGTTTCATCTGGATTGGTTTTGCATCTGAGCAGTGGAGAACTAAATTTACAGACTGATGTATTAGATACAATTTTCCTGAATATTCTTCCGTTAGCCATTACTCTTTTAACAGTATGGATGTTAAAGAAAAAATTGAATGTTAACATTATCTTAATTGTTTTGATTCTAATTGGGGTTGTAGGAACACTGATTGGATTATTCTAGGATGGAAAGAAAATATTATTAAATACATCATTGTTCATTTAAAAAGCAGGGCAACGATGCTCTGCTTTTCGTTCGTAGATAAAATGAATTTGAGGTTTATAAAAAAAATGAAATTAATTGTAAATGCAGATGATTTTGGTAAAACACACGAATCTAATTTGGGAGTTTTAAAAGCATTTCAGAAAGGATATTGTTCACAGACATCAATAATTGTCAATACAAATTACTTTGATGAGGCTGTTCAATTCGCAAAAGAAAATAATCTATTAGATAAAGTTGGATTGCATATTAACTTATTTGAAGGAACCCCTTTATCAGGAAAAATAAAAAAACTGAAACATTATAGCCGATATGACATGTTTGATTACCGTCCAAATTTCTTTCGAAAATATTTCGCAAAAGATATTTTGGCGATTCGAGAAGAATTAGAAGCACAGATTCAAAAGTATATGAGTGCAGGATTTACTTTAATGAATATAGACTCACATCATTGTGCATTTTATGATATGTCAGTTTTACAGGCATTGATACCATTATTAAAAAAGTATGAATTTCAGTCCATGCGGTTTATAGGAAATAGTTATTTTAATGGTTCTTTTTTTAGAGATGTATATGGTAAGAGATGGATGAAAAAAATTGATACCTTACATTTAAAACATCCTGATTATTCTAGCAGTGTTGCTACGTTTCAGAAAAATATGAAAATCAAAAATAAAGATTTACTGAATGCCGATATAGCCGAAATTTATATTCATCCAGTATTAATTGGTGATTATTTGATTGATGATTATACGGGAGGAAATCATATTGCCGAAACATTTAAAGAAGCTGGATTGGATACAAAAAAGTTATTAAAGATAAACGATATCTGTTGATTTATTTAAAAAATTGTATTCGCAGATATGGAAAGGAGATAAATATTATGTCAAAACCAGAAGTAGAAGTAAGAATGAAAAAAACAGCAATCATGGCTGTTGTACGTGTAGAAACAGTAGAAAGAGGATTGGGAATCGCAAAAGGATGCATTGACGGTGGTGTAGATGTGATGGAAATCAGTTATACCAACGCTAATGCTGGTGACGTGATCCGTGCTATTAAGGAAACTTATGGTGACAAAGTATGTGTTGGTGCCGGAACGGTATTGGATGCAACTACCGCAAGATTAGCTATCATGAATAAAGCCGAATTCTTTGTTGCTCCTAACTTTGATCCGGCTGTTCAGGAAATGGCCAACTTGTATCAGATTCCTTATGGGCCTGGATGTACAACATATTCCGAATGTTTGAACGCATTAAAAGCCGGTGCAGCATTCATCAAGATGTTCCCGATTTCAAATTACTATGGACCGGATCTGGCTAAAGTATTCAAAGTACCATGTCCTCAGATCCCTGTGTTGGCAAGTGGTGGTATAAACTTAGACAATGTAAAAACATGGGTGAAGAATGGAGCCGAAGTTTTAGGCGTTGGAGGTTTGTTGTCAAAGGGAGATTCTGCTCAGATTGCTGAAAACGCTAGAAAACTATGTGCTTTAGTGAAAGAAGCCAGAAAAGAGATGGGTAAATAATGAAAAAGATCTTAGTAACGCCTAGAGGCTATGCCAAATATGGCCAGGAAGCTAGAAAACGCCTGGAAGCTCTTGGATTTGAAATGGATATCAATGAGACAGGGAAACCATTACCTCGCGAAGTCTTTATTCAAAAGGCAAAAGAATCCACTGGCATCATCGTTGGTGTGGATGAACTGGATAAGGATCTGCTTGCCCAGTGCAAGGACTTGAAGGCCATTGTAAAGTTTGGGGTCGGAACGGACAATATTGATGTTGATTACTGCAAGGAACATGGAATACAGGTAGGAAGATGTTTGGGAACTAATTCCAATGCGGTTGCGGAATATACCATTGGTATGATGTTCAATTGTGCTCGTTTTATAGTCAGTGATACGATGTGCGTGAAAAATGGCGGTTGGGATAAGCCAACTGGCATGGAATTGACCGGGAAAAAATTAGGAATTATCGGTTTTGGGAACATTGGTAAACAAGTTGCCAGAATGGGGTATGGGATAGGTATGCAGATTTATGCTTATGATGCTTTTGATATTCCAGAAGAAGCTCTACAACCATATAAGGCAAAGAAATCGAATCCAGAAGAAATCTACAAAGAGTGTGATTTTATTACGGTTCATGTACCTTTGACACCAGAAACCGAAAATATGATTTCGGATGAAGAATTTGACAAGATGAAAGATACGGCCATTTTGATCAATGCGGCCCGTGGAGGTATCGTAAATGAAAAGGCACTTTTGAAAGCTTTGAAAGAAAAGAAGATCTTTGCGTGTGCCAGTGATGTGTTTACCAGTGAACCTCCGGCAAAGGAAGATTGGGTGCAAGAATTATTAGGAATGGATAATTTCATTTTAACGGCGCATATTGGTTCTCGTTCAAGGGAGTCTGAAATCAATACGGTAAACCGCGCAACAGATGTAATGATTGACTTTTTGAAGTAAGAATATTAATTCTGGGAAGGAAAAAGTATTCACAAACTTTATAAGGTAAAAAAACACGAGTCAAATTTCTGGCTCGTGCTTCTTTTTAATGTGTTGTTAATAGATCTTGATTATCCGGATTTGCTTCTATGCGTTTTTTGGCATAAGAACAAGTCGGATAAAGGTGGATGTGACGATTTCTGGCTTCGAATACGATTCGATCAACTAATTGACCGGCAATTCCCTGTCCACCATAAGTTGAATCGACAAAAGTATGATTGATATTCCACTCATCGGGGATGTCCGTTGTGTAGGTGCATTCACCGATACACTTTTCTTGGTCATAAGCTGCACTGCGATGTTTTTCGTGTTCAAATTGAATTTTAATCATGATTTCATCTCCTTTTTGTCTTGGAAATATTTCACATAGAACATTTTAATCTATCAATATTGTGCCTTTTCTTTGATGAACTGTCCAGTCTGCAGATCAGTAAATGCTTGTTCCAGTTCTTTTTGTGTATTCATAACAATTGGGCCAGCCCAGGCGATAGGTTCTTTTAATGGCTTAGAACGAATAAAAAGAACTTGTGAGGGAGTATGATGACTCTTTAAGTGGATGGATGTACCTGGTGTTAGGCGAACTGCTGTTTTCTCTTCAATGAGGGTATCCCCTATGATTATATCACCTAATAAAGTAAATAGCATGACAGAATCATCCATTTCGGTGGATAGTTCTAAGCTTCCTTCTTGATCAAAGTGAATATCATAATAATCGATGGGCCAATGTTCTCCTTTATAACCTTGTATATCTTTGTACGATCCGGCTAAAACACGAATCTTACCGGCATCGAATGAGATTTCCGGGATTTCTTCTTTTTTAATACTGTGATAGGTTGGCTGACTCATTTTTTCATAGGCCGGTAAGTTTAGCCATAGCTGCACACCTAATAAACGATCGGCAGCCGGTACCATTTCTTCATGCAGAATGCCGGAGCCGGCATTCATCCATTGGACTTCACCATCACTAATGGCTTCTTCGTTTCCTAACATATCGCGATGCACCATTTTTCCGCGTGATAAATAACTGATGGTTTCAATCCCTCGATGCGGATGCATTGGGAAACCGGCAATATAGTCTTTAGGATTCGTGCTGTCAAAAGAATCTAACATCAAAATAGGATCAAATTCTTCCATCGTTTGATTTCCCAGCACTCGAACTAAGCTGACACCGGCTCCATCAACTGTGCGATAGCCTTTGATTTTTGTTTGTACTTTTCTTTCTATATTGATTTTCCTCCCAGTTTTTTTAGTAAACGAATCAATTCTTCTTTTTCATCTTCAGATAGATGCGAACAGTATTGTTCAATTTGTTTTAGATTTTCCGGTAAGACTTTTTCCACTAAGTCTTTTCCTTTGTCTAAAAGATGCAGCTTTGTAACTCGTTTATCTTGTGGATCTACCATTTTTTGAAGGTACTGTTGACGTGCTAAGTTTTTTAAGATCGTTGGCATAGTTCCGGTAGAACTAAGGATCTTATCTTGTACTTCTCCGATACGAATATCACCTTTACTGTACAAGACTTCCAAGACACCAAATTGGCTGAGCGTTATATGGTGTTTCAAAAGCAGCTGTGCCGTTTGTCTATGCAGGGCATGAACATTACGGGATAATCCGATCAAAATCTTTGCGTTCCTGTTTTCCAAAAATCCACCTCCAATTATGACTTATTTATTGTTTTGGTCATTATCTCGATATAGAGATAATATAGCGTTTCACTAGGGATTACAAAGAATATGCTCCATATAAAAAAGACCTGAATATAGGCCTTAGGATTTAAAATATTTTATATATGTGGAAATTAGAGAATAGATCAAACCGGCGATAGCCCAAATGATCCAAGTATATTCCCAGTTTCTTGTCCAGAAAGATAGGAGCAAATAGATGGCCGTGATACTGATCCAAAACAATGAAGCGATGAGTTCCATCTTCTGATCAGCTCGTTTTTGATCAATCGTATGATTCTCAGTCTGTAAAAGAACATTAAATCCGGATTGAACGATGGAAGCATATACGATTAGGGCCACACCGGCGGCAACGATCAAGATCATCAATGCCGGCGCTAAGGAAACAAACAAGCCTTGTCTCTGTGCTTCTACCTGTATGGAAGCACCTTGAATTTCTATAAATGGTGCAGAGAAGCCATCGGCAAAAATGAGTGGAAGAATACTTAATATACATAACATGATCCCAAAAGCGATACAGGCGGTATAGGTGGAGTGAAACTCTTGCTTCTTCTTTTCCACGATGACTTCTACACCATACAGAAGTTCTAATTCTTCTTTTCTTAAATATTGGAATTGATTCATAGTTAAGTGCGATGTCACAAAGAGAACGACCGCAATCGCAATCAAGATAAATAAGGACCCAGCTCCCAGTGCTTCCCCGGCTTCCAAAGAAAGAGGTAACATTCTTTGTTGCGCGAGTTCGGAAATACAAATCACAGAGAAAAAACTCAAAATACAAAGTACGACACCGATCATGATCTTAAAGGCATACTTACGCTGTGCTTTTAAATATAAGTCAGCATCTTCTAAAGAAACTTTATGAATCTTTCGCTTAGCTTCTGTACCCCACTTGGAAAACTTTGGTGGTTCTTCTAAAGAAGGAGAAGAGGTGTCTTCTTCCATTTCCTCTTTTAATAAGTAATCGGTCGATACATCAAAGATCTGTGATAATTTGATGATTTTGTCAAGATCGGGTAATGAGGAGCCGCTTTCCCATTTTGATATGGATTGACGTGATACTCCTAATTGGTTGGCTAATTCTTCCTGCGACCAGTTTCTTTCTTTTCTCAATTGAATAATTTTATCGGCGAATATCATAATCTTGCCCTCCTTGGTGGCTTTATTACATCAAAAAATAGGGTAGCAGGCCACCAAACAGGCTTGAAACTTTGTCAACTGTCGGTTGCATTGCCTATTTTTGGGCATGGTCTTGCGTTTTTTTTGCTTTGATCCGGTCCGAATCTAAGAAGAACATCGTAAACGTAGCACGAGATAAAAGAGTGTTTCGATCGTTAAAAATAAAGACTTCATATACACCAGTTGTTCTTCCGCGACTGATTTCCTGAGCAATTCCAATCAGTTTTCCGCCTTTTCCGGGCTTGATATAGTTGATCGTTCCGGTGAGTGTTACGCTGTCTCTTCCACTGGCAAAGCTGGCAGCTCCGGCAACAGTATCAGCCAGTGAAAATAAAGCGCCGCCGTGCACAAAGCCATGCACGTTTAAGATTTGTTCATCGATGATCATCTCCACTTTGGCATAGCCTTCACGCACTTCGGTTACCTTCATATCGTTGCTTTGAAGATACATGGAAGAGCTGTTTAAACGCTTCATAAGTTCTATATTATTTTCCGTTTCCATAAAGTTCCTTCTTTCTTTTACGCCATTGTAGCATATTTACTTTTCAAAATGATATAATGTCAGAAAAAGGAAGGAAGCAATATGGAAGGAAATAATATTCTAAGTATAGTCGTCACTATACTGTTTGTCGGAATCTCATTGTTTACGATTTATGAAACCGTAAAGCGATATCAACGTTATCAAAAAAATTTACAGATGTTTCAAAGTGCGCATTCGAAACATGAAGATATCGATCTATCTTTATGGCCCATGGTGGGGATGGTCGTTTTGGCGGTATTGATTTTTATTGTATGCGGCGTTACATTAACTACCGGCATCGAGGCATCTTATACAGTAATTTATGTTTGCCTGGGCATTTTATTCCTTGCTCTGGCTATGGATAATCGCATTCGATATCGCTGTTCCTTTGTAAAGGATGGTTTCTTTTATGAAGATACATTTTATCGGTTTAAAGCTTTACGCGATATACAGTTTAAAGAAGGTTTATTTAAGAAAAGTTATCTGGTGATCAGTGCCGGCAGTCAGGAAATTCCCTGTACATATAAGATCGGTAAGATCATCCAGGAAAAACAAGTTCAATGGAAAAAAGAGAAAAAGAGAAAGTAGGAAAGAATATGCGTAATATTATATTGATCAGTCATGGTGAATTGGCAGAAGGTATGCATTCAGTTGTGCGTATGATTGCCGGTGATCGAAAAGAAGTATATTCCATCTGTTTAAAACAGGATATGGATGCCGGTCTTTTTATGGAAGAATGTGAGAAAGTATTTTCTTTGATTCCGGAAACAGATCAGATCATTTTATTGACGGATATCCTGAGTGGTTCGCCGATCCTCAATGCCCTTTCGGTCTTGGAAAACAAGAATCGGGAAGAGCAGACCATCGTTATTGGTGGAATGAATATGCCGATGGTTTTAGAAGCGGTGTTTAAAAAAGATCATATTGAAGATCTTCACGTGTTAAAGGAAATCTTGATCGAAGAAGCTAAAAAGGGAATCAGCGGGCTTGTAAAATAGTTTAATCTTCTATCACAAACTCTCACATATTCTGTCCATAACAATCTCAAGATTGTTTTGTATAGTATAACCGAGCCAAGGATAGAGGCTCACTTCATAATCAAAATTCCCTTTCTTAAAAACTTTCCGGAGAAGCGCCTGTTTATTGTAGCGATAAATAGGCGCTTTTCCTATGATTTAGACTCTTTTTGGGTCTGTACGTAACTCACACACAACTCACACGTAACACACACACAAGTATAAAAATAAAATGCCATCAGATCTTGTTGATGGCATCGATCAGTATAGATACGTCTAAATGCGTATATACCTTTTCGGTCAGATCCATAGCACCGGAGTGACCTAGAATCTTTTTAGTGATCAGTGGATTCGTATCCGCATTGGCCAACAGAGAGGCACAGGTATGTCTTGTATCATGGGGTGTATGATTCATATCCAGGTTCTTCATGACAGGCATCCATCGTGTACGTCTGTAATTATCGATCTTGGCACGAGTCGATAAGGTGTTATTGATCAGATAATCTCCATCCTCTTCCATTCTTGCACGGACAAAAGGATAGACCTTTTCCGCAATCGGAACGATACGCTCTGCATTTTCTGTCTTAGTACCGTGGATCTCAATGTATCGGTCATCCAAATGTACATTCTCTTTCCGGATGCTCAGCATCTCGCCAATACGTACACCGGTGTAGATCAATATTAGCACAACCTGTACATCTGCATCGAATTGATTGGCCCATAGCTTTTCAATTTCCTCGTTTGTAAATATCGTATGACCACGCTGATTTGGATTTTTATTCTTATGCTTTTGGATATTGATCAGCCTGGAGTAATCCTTATCTACGATGTCATAACGTAAGGCATATTTATACATGGAGTGTAAAAGGCTCTTGAATCTTTTTAGAGTTGGTGCGTTCTTTCCGGACTCGTCGATAACACGCTGCAAATCTTTTGTTCTCAATTTCGACATAGGTATGTTATAAATTCTTGTACATGTCTTGTAGCAGGCTTTATAACCGGCAATCGTTGAGTCTGACAATTCCGGGAAGTGTTCTTCTGACCATCGCTCCCAAACTTCTGCAAATGTTGTTTTGCGCTCAGACACGTCATAAGGCGATAGATTATACTCCTCCAACATCTTTATACCCTCTTCGTATGTTTTGGCATATCCAATCACTATGACGTTCTGTACCGCCTTATCACCAATGAGATCCCACCCGATTGTCTTTTTCACGACATAGGGTCTTCTTCTTTTTCTCTTGTCGATTCTAAATACAGTTCCGTAGCCGTTAGGTAGTTTCATCTTTTTTCTAGGCATAATAGTACCCATCCTTTCTTTTTATATCTAAATTTGGTAAAATGGGTACATAAAAAGTTAAATGATTGAGCGTCATTCTTTTTATGTATCCCGGATGTGCTGGTAACACATCCAACCTATCCCTTGGTGCTGGTAACACCGGGGGATTTTTTTTATTTACTTGTTTACTTTGTGCTACAAATACTTTTCTAAAGATTCGAGTAGTTGCTCTTCCAGGTCATAGATATCGTCAATACTATTAAGCTCATAACGTACCGGATCTTTATTCTCGTCAGATAATATGATGTGTTTATTCTTTGAGTCTAAATTGATACGGCAGATCCATTTTCTCGTGTTACCGTCTAACAAAACTCCAAAGTATCTTTCTGTATCCTTATGAGTGATTCTTGATCCAGGCACCTTTTTACGTAAAATGGCTTTGACTACGGCAAAGGCATTAAGCTCGTCATAAGTAGTATGGATCTTGCTTTTCTTTTCCTCTGCTTCTGCTTCTTTCGTTTGTTCCTCTTGCGACGCTGCGGTTGTATCTTCCTTTGGTGTATCCTCCGATTCAGAGCTTAGTAAAGTCTCTTTAAACTTACTGGACATGCGATCATTGATAAATTGACTCATGGCTCGCTTTACGAGAGGCTGGAAACGCTCCACAACTTTTTGATTCTTGATACCGTCATAAACTCCTTCATTAAGGATAAAGCGGACGAAGTCTTCTGATGGATTGTCCACGATTTCTTTAAAGGCGGCCTTCAACAGATTCAGGTATTTCAAATCTGATGCTGTGCTCAGAATGGAATCTATATTGATATTGGCTTTAGCAAAGTTATTAAGATACTCAATCGCTTGATCGCTTAGATGCTCCATGTCCAGCGTATAAAATGGTTTAGAGTCCATGACATTTGGTGAGTCAAGATCGCTAAAGAATTTATAAATAATTCCGTTTGTCAAAATGGCGAAACGTGATTTTGTGGTACCAAAATATCTAAACAATTGAGAGTCATGCTTATCTAGCTTTTCAGAGCAAGCTTTAGCCTCAATCAGGATGATTGGTTGCCCATCCTGTAAGATTGCATAATCAACCTTTTCGCCTCTTTTGATTCCAACATCAGCTGTAAATTCTGGTACAAATTCCAAAGGGTTAAAAACGTCAAACCCTAAGGCCTGGAAGAAAGGAAGAATAAAAGATTGCTTAGTAGCTTCTTCTGTCTCAATATTATCTTTAAGAGACTTGATCCTTTCACTCAGCTGATACATTTGTTCTTTTAATTCCATTTCTTATATCCTCCTACCGCATTGCGGTTAAAACCCTAGTCATTGAAATTCTTGATTGATTTTTTCAACTTACCCACACATCGAAAATGCTCATTCAGCGGATCTACTGGAATAGGATCGTAATCGCTATTCATCGGTTGTAAAATGATCATACCATTAACCTCTGTGTACTTTTTGCACATAGCCTCGTTTTCATCCACGCAGAAAGCGCCAATCATACCGTTATACACGGATGATGTCTTTTCAAAGACAAGTAGATCCCCATCATCAATGCCGGCGTCTTTCATCGAGTCACCTTGAGCAATCTGACAAAAATAGTTTGATGGGTCTGATAGACCTTTAGATGGTACAGGCACGTATTCAATAATATTATCGTCTGCAAAACCGCCATTGCCACAACATATCGGAGTAAGGAGAGGCAATCTAAAAATATCGATATTAACAGATTGATACATGCTTTCATCTCGTTCAGCGGGAACGTCATATCCTAGCAGCCAGGTTTCACTTACATGTAAAGCCTTCGCCAACTCAAATATTGCTTTTTGCTTCGGAGCGTATCTTCCACTTAAATAGCTACTCAATGCACCTTTATTTATACCTGTTCTTTTTACCAATTCGGCTTGCGATATATCTATTCGATCCATAGCTTCTTTTAGTCGTTCTGCTATAGTTTTCATGGTATCACCTCTATACCTTTATATTAGACTAAAAGTTTAGAAAACACAACATTTTTAAATCTTTTTAATAAAAAGTGTTTACAAATCAAAACTTTCTTGCTATAGTAAAGATGCGTTTAGAAAACTAAACAGAAAGGAGGCTTTCTAAATGGATTTTGATTACAGTAAATTAAGAGGGCGCATCAAAGAAATCTATGGGACACAAGATAATTTTGCCGATGCCTTAAATATGGGGAGAGTATCTTTGTCGCAGAGATTAACGGGCAAGTTAGAGTTTACACAAGACGAAATAATGAAATCTTGCGAATTGCTAAAGTTTGACCCATCTGAGATACCGTCCTATTTTTTTACGCCTATGGTTTAGAAAACTAAACAAGAAAGGAGAAACGCAATGGAAACAATCAAGGTAAAACTGGAAATTGAGAACAAAGAGGAAATCGAGAATTGGGTGCATGGGCTAGTAGAACAGCTACATGAGGCAAGTGGAGTTGAAGAAAAGAAAAACGAAGATAAACAAAAATAGCCGACTCAAATGATGCCAACAGCATAACGAGAAAGAGAGTGATAGAAATGACAAAAAAAGAGAAGGAATTAGAGCACGATCGTCAAACGTTACAGATGATGAGTCGAGTATCCAAGCATGCAGAGGTACAGCAGATCTTAGACAGTCAAGAGACTAAGGACTCATGGCAAATAGCCTTTTACATCATGGCCTTTGCAGCCGGATGTCTGTGCACAACGGCATTGATGATGGCGCTCAATATTCTGCGATAGAAAGGAGGTAAATATGGCAAGCATGTATTTGGAACCACCCGAATTTACAGGCGAGGCCGTACCGGTAACCGTAGCTGCAGAAGTGATGGGTAAAGATCCACAATTTGTCAGACTGGCTTTGATTAGAGGATTGCTGCCAATTGGCATGGCTATGAAGATCGACGAGGAAAGTAACCGGTACAACTACTATATCTCGCCCAAACTGTTTTGGGAGTACACGGGATATGTGTACGAGAAGGCATTAAAAAAAGCGCAATCACCGGTCAAAGTCGAAAGCGCTCAATAGTGGATTGTCTTTTTAATCCACTCCTATTTTAGCACAAGTAAAGGAGATTAGAAACTATGTATGAACTACCGGACAAGCCGAAAGAAAGGAATCTGTTTTTTCTGACTGGATATTACTATGGATTAAGCTGGTTGTATAGCGAGGAGAATATTTGGGATTCAAAAAAGGCACGTGAATCTGCTGAACAATTTATTTATGGCGTTAAGTATCTCTTACCAGATAAAGATGATGACAAGGATGACTACTTTTGCCTGCTGGGGAAATTGTGGGCATGCCATGACTACCTCGAAGGTGAGGATCAATGACCCTCGATGTATTTAGATCCAGGCACCTTTATTTCTCAGCTGAGGCATTTCTCGCCGACATGGGACGTCAGCCGAAGGAGGATGACTGGATCTACAAGATGGACGGACGGCCGATTGTGCAGTCAAAGACGTATCCGGCCGGGGGCGGAAACGGAACGAGTGTAACGCTTGGCCGAATCAAAGGTACGCACTTTTGGGTCTATTCCGAATGGTGCCAAAAAGAAGGAGATTAAAAATGTTTAAAAAAGAACCAATAACAATTACGGAAGAGCAGTTTGTAAAGGCAGCGGCGAAAGCCACGGAAAAATTTTTCGATGAAACGAAAGACCTTGAAATCATATTGCCGATGGGAATTATGGCCTCCCTTATTTCACGTGTACGCCAGGGAGCTCTCCTGCGACGGCACCACCGTGTG
>OKSF01001712.1_pt1 | contig 16833 bp, 14 predicted proteins | sample 1606061 | NCBI WGS metagenome assembly OKSF01 (sample SAMEA3541567, study PRJEB24748) | human gut metagenome | biome: human gut; feature: human-associated habitat; material: faeces | place: China | collected 2012 | reverse complement strand
CAGATTGAGGTAACATTCGATATTGATGCCAATGGTATTGTAAATGTATCTGCAAAAGATTTGGGAACAGGAAAAGAGCAGCATATCACAATCACATCCGGATCCAACATGTCCGATGATGAGATCGATAAGGCTGTAAAAGAAGCAGCAGAGTTCGAAGCACAGGATAAGAAGAGAAAAGAAGCGATCGATGCAAGAAACGATGCAGATTCCTTCGTATTCCAGACACAGCAGGCATTAGATCAGGTTGGAGCAAACCTTGATGCAAATGATAAAGCTGAAGTAGAAGCTGATTTAAATGCAGTAAAATCTTTCCTGGACGCACATCAGAATGCAGAAGAGATGACAGACGCAGATGTTGCTGAATTAAAAGCAGCTCAGGAGAAACTGACACAGAGTGCACAGAAAGTATTTGCTAAGATGTATGAGCAGACACAGGCAGCACAGGGTGCTCAGGGAGCAGGTCCTGATATGGGAAACATGGGCGGCGCACAGACAAACAATGCCGGCGCAGCAGATGATGATGTTGTAGACGCTGATTTCAAAGAGGTCTAAAATATAATCAGCATATAAAAAGGGGTTTCCGGTTTTCCGGAAACCCTATATGCGGTAGAAGAGGAAAATATTTGAAGATTTTTGAAAACCGGAAATTGAATCATGCTTTAGACAGATAGCCGGTATGATAAATTTGTACATGATAACAAGGAGTTAAGCGTTATGGCAGAGAAAAGAGATTATTATGAAGTCCTTGGCGTTCCGAAGAATGCGAGTGACGCTGATATAAAAAAGGCATTCCGTACTCTTGCCAAGAAGTACCATCCGGATATGCATCCGGGTGATAAAGAATGTGAAGAAAAGTTCAAGGAAGCACAGGAAGCTTATGCAGTATTGAGTGATGCAGAAAAGCGTAAACAGTATGATCAGTTCGGTCATGCAGCATTCGATGGCACAGGCGGCGGTGCGGGCGGATTTGATTTTTCAGGCATGGATATGGGAGATATCTTTGGAGATATTTTCGGCGACTTCTTCGGCGGCGGTGGCGCCAGAAGAAGAGGCAATGACGGACCGATGAAAGGTGCGAATCTCCGTACCAGTGTAAGGATCACATTTGAAGAGGCTGTATTCGGATGCGAGAAAGAATTGGACGTTGTATTAAAAGATCCATGTCCGAAATGTAACGGAACAGGTGCCAAACCGGGAACATCTCCGGAGACTTGTCCGAAATGCGGCGGTAAAGGTCAGGTTGTATATACACAGCAGTCTTTCTTTGGAACCGTACAGAATGTACAGACCTGTCCAGATTGCCAGGGAACTGGTAAGATTATTAAGGAAAAATGTCCGGATTGCGGCGGTACAGGTTATGTAGCCAGTAAGAAGAAGATATCCGTATCCATTCCGGCAGGTATTGATAATGGTCAGAGTGTGCGTATCCGTGAAAAAGGTGAGCCAGGTGTAAACGGCGGACCAAGAGGAGATCTTCTGGTAGAGGTCGTGGTATCAAGACATCCGATCTTCCAGCGTCAGGATATGCATATCTTCTCAACGGTACCGATTACATTTGCACAGGCGGCGCTTGGTGCGGATATTCGTATCAAGACGGTAGACGGAGAAGTAATCTATACTGTAAAACCGGGAACCAAGACCGATACAAAAGTACGTCTGAAAGGAAAGGGAGTTCCATCTCTTAGAAATGCACAGGTTCGCGGCGATCATTATGTAACGCTTGTTATCCAGACACCGGAACACTTAAGTGCCGAAGCAAAAGAAGCACTTCGTAAATTCGATGAACTGACAGGTAATTCTCTTGGAACAGAAAAGAGTGACAAGACGGAAGAGCATAAAGGTAAAAAGAAAAAAGGATTTATGGATAAATTAAAGGAAACCTTTGATGATTAATTTCATCAGGGGTTTCCTCTTTTTGCCTAGAAGTATCTATGGAAAACCGGTGACGGCAGGTTCTGTAAATCTGACAGGTATTGAAAAATATACAAAAAAATGCTGGCATTCACCGTGGTAAAGTGATATCATATTAAAAAAATCAAATTTTTAACAAACCAGGAGGACTCAAGTATGTACGCATTTGATGAAATTAAAAAAGCAGACAGTGAAATTGCAGATGCCATTCAGGCCGAGATGGAGAGACAGAATTCGCATCTGGAACTGATCGCATCGGAGAACTGGGTAAGTAAAGCGGTCATGGCAGCAATGGGAAGTCCGCTTACAAATAAATACGCAGAAGGCTATCCGGGCAAACGTTATTATGGTGGATGTCAGTGTGTGGATGTAGTGGAAGATCTTGCAAGAGAAAGAGCAAAGAAGTTATTCGGCTGTGATTATGCCAATGTACAGCCGCATTCCGGCGCACAGGCAAACCTGGCAGTATTCTTTGCGATGCTGGAGCCTGGAGACAAAGTTATGGGTATGAACCTGGATCACGGCGGACATCTGACACATGGTTCTCCGGTTAATATTTCCGGTAAATATTTCAACGTCGTATCATACGGAGTGAACGACGAAGGCGTGATCGATTATGATAAAGTCCGTGAGATCGCAGTGAAAGAAAAACCAAAGATGATCATTGCGGGAGCCAGTGCTTATGCAAGAATCATTGATTTCAAAAAGTTCCGTGAGATTGCAGATGAAGTAGGAGCATACCTTATGGTCGATATGGCACATATCGCGGGACTTGTTGCAGCAGGACTTCATCCAAGTCCGATCCCGTATGCAGATGTAACTACAACTACTACACATAAGACACTGCGCGGACCAAGAGGAGGTCTGATCCTTTGCAATCAGGAAGCAGCAGATAAGTTCAACTTTAATAAAGCTGTATTCCCGGGGATTCAGGGAGGTCCACTGGAGCATGTGATCGCAGGAAAGGCTGTGTGCTTTAAAGAGGCACTGGAGCCTGAATTCGCAGAATATCAGAAACAGATCATCAAGAATGCACAGGCACTCAGCAAAGGTCTGATGGATCGCGGCGTGAAGATCATATCCGGAGGAACAGATAACCACCTGATGTTGATCGACTTAAGAGGCGAAGAGGTAACCGGTAAAGAACTGGAAAAGCGTCTGGATGCCGCACACATCACATCTAACAAGAATACGGTACCGAATGATCCAAGATCTCCGTTCGTGACAAGTGGTGTCAGACTTGGAACACCTGCAGTTACAACAAGAGGATTAAAAGAAGACGACATGGATGTGATCGCGGAGTGCATCGCACTGGTACTTCAGAACGAAGACAATATTGAAAAAGTCAAAGGAATGGTTGCAGAGCTGACTGCAAAATATCCTCTGGATATGTAATATCTAAGAAACAGCGAAAGATAATAAGAAAATCAAGGATGCGTCCGGGTATGGTTTTTAAACTTACTCAGGCGCATTATCTTTATGAAAATGATAAAAACAAAGCAATAACAGGGTGGAAATTTTAAAACAGGAGGCGTATAATTACAATGTATATTGATCTATATAAGAAGAATACAGGAAGACCTGATATAATATAGAAATCCGGGAAGGAGCTAGATTTTGAGACAGAGAAATATGAAGGCAGCAAAGAGATTGGGGACAAAAGCACTTGCAGGAGTGCTTGCAATAGGACTTATCATAAGTACTCCGGCGGCAGTACTGGCAGATGGAGAAACAGAGACCGCAGGGACGCAGAGCACAGCTTCTCAGACACCGGTCATACAGGCAGAGAAGCTGCAGGCAAAATCAGTAGATGGCAAGGATACACTTACAGATGTGTCAGATACAGTGAAAGAGATGATCCAAAGAGGTGAGGTAAAGCTGGATGAAAGTACAGGATATCTGATAGATACAACAACCGGGCAAAAGACGAATCCGGTTACAGGAGAACGTGTAGATCAGATTCCAGCGATACCGGCGGCACCAGCAGAGCCGGAACAGCCGGCGGAACCAGCGACACCAGCAGAACCGGCGACACCAGCGACACCAGCGACACCAGCAGAACCGGAGGCACCAGTGACACCGGCAACACCGGCGACACCAGCAGAACCGGCGGAACCGACGACACCCGCAGAGGCGGAACAGCCGGCAAAACCGGCGGCACCAGCGGAGCCGGAACAGCCGGCAGATACAGTTACAAGTGCAAAAAGCAATCAAGCACTTGTCGCAAAGCAGCAGATTGTAAAATTACCACAGATCGTGGAAGATTTCCGATTCTGGACCGTTGCCAGAAAATATGCATTTGCAAAATCGGAGATCAATATCCGTGAGGCAATTCCGGAAAATATTGATGGCAGTAATACACAGGATGCAAAGACAAATCTGGAAAATGCAAAAACAGATGCAAAGAAGTTACAGAAAAAAAAGAAGAAAATAACAAAGAAACAGACAAAAACAATTAAAAATAAAATATTCAAGAAAGCAAAGAGTAAAGCAGTCAGAGATCTTCAGAAGACGATGGAAGAAAGAAAGAACCTGAAACAGAAAGGTCTGGATGCAGCACTTGCAAATCAGCAGCTGGAAGAAAAAGTCCGTACAGTAGGAACTTTATCACAGGATGGTCTGTTATATATCCTGAAAGAAGAAGAGAATGGCTGGCTTTACGTTGAATCTGGAAATGTCAGAGGGTTTGTAAAAACATCAGAAGTATATACAGGGGATGCGGCACAGGAAATCCTGGATGTTTATCAGACCAAGGCTCAGAAGAAGGCAGAGAAAGCCGGAATGGAATATACCGGTATTGAGGGAACTGCAAAGACAGCGGAAGCGACTGTCGATGCAAAAGAAAATCAGGCATACACATATCTGCGTGCGACGGTGAACCCGACGGTAGCAGAGAAGGATTATGCGCTGGTTAATGATCAGATCGGGACAGGAATACTGAATATAAAAGAAGAGAACAATCCAGATGCGAGAACTGTCGGAACACTGAAACAGGGACAGCTCTGTTATATCCTTGCCGATAAAGATGCCGACTGGGTATATATAGAGTCCGGTGATGTCAGAGGGTTTGTTGAAAAGAAATATCTCGATAACAGCGATGAGACAAAACAGCAGATCACGACAACAGGGGAAGAACAATATAAAACGGCGGAAGAAACAGTAAAACCAGAAGAAAATGCTGCTTTATATTATACATTGGCTTCTGTGAAAGAAGGAACGCCAAGCGGTGAGATCAGAGAGTCCATCCTGCAATTTGCTTCCCAGTTTATCGGTAATCCATATGTATGGGGAGGTACAAGTCTGACAGACGGGGCAGACTGCTCCGGATTTGTACAGCAGATCTACAAACAATATGGATATGATCTTCCAAGAGTGGCAGAGGACCAGAGCCAGTGTGGAACGAAGATTCCTGTAGAGGATGCACAGCCGGGTGACCTGATCTTTTATGCAAAAGAAGGCCATATATACCACGTAGTGATGTATGCAGGTGATGGAAAGACTATTGAAGCAGCCAGCACGAAACTTGGGATTATTGAAAGCAAAGTAAATACTAAAAATGCAGTATGGGCAACACGTATTATCAATGATAATTATACACTTGCCGGAGGCGGAATCAGTAATGTCAATGCAACGAACGAAATGTATGGACAGAATCTTGGTAATTTTCAGATTACATATTACTGTGCATGTGAAATCTGCTGTAATAAAGCAGACGGAATTACAGCAACAGGAACGCCGGTAGTAGAAGGTCAGACGATTGCGGTTGATCCAAGAGTTATTCCTTACGGAACGAAAGTGATCATCGGAGGTCATATATTTACAGCTGAGGATTGCGGCGGTGCAATTCAGGGAAACCACATTGACATCTATGTAAATAATCACGCAGAGGCAACGGCGCTCGGGGTGACAAATGCAGATGTATTTCTTGTGAAATAAGAATAAAATAAAAATGAGAAAAGACAGCTTTTTCAGATTTGAAAGTTTGAAAAGCTGTCTTTTAATATTACGTTGCATTCATAAAAAACGCTGGATAGATATGGATTATTTACAGATCTTTAAAAGTTCTTTCAGATAATCCCACATACGCTTTGTAGATTCGATATGTACGCGTTCATTATAAGTATGTACACCTGTCAGTTCCGGTCCGAAAGAAATGATATCAAGATCATTCTTCTTTCCGAATAAGATTCCACATTCCAGACCGCCGTGCGTTGTCTCAACGGTAGGCTCTTTGCCGAACATTTCTTTATAAAGTTCAATTGCTTTCGGACGGATCACGGAATCTGCATTGTAGCTCCATGCCGGATATTCACCGGAGATTTCGCGGGAAGCACCTGCAAGATCTGTTGCAAGATCCAGTTTGTTTCGCATATCATCTAACTTGGTAGCAACGGAGCTGCGAACCTGGAATTTGATCTTTACCGTATCTTCTGTGGTTTCAACGATACCTGTATTCAGGGAAGATTCTACAGCTGTAGGGAACGCACGGTCATAGCATTGTACACCATCGATTGCTCCATACAGGAATCCGATTACATGTGCGGTAGTATCTGCGTCAAATGCTTTTAAGGCGGTCTCACCTTCGGAAACAGCGTTCAGAGATAAAGTTGGTTCCTGTCCGGCAAACTCAGCGGAGATCGTCTGTTCCAGTCCGGTAACAGCATCTGCGATAGCCTGAGCCTGTGCAGGGTCAGCAATAATCTCAGTCGTATTATATTGTGCGATTACGTTTGCTGCATTTCCGCCGTTTGTGCTTACAATGTTGAAGTCGTAATCTTTTGCAAGAGCATACAGGACGCGTCCCATGATCTTGTGTGCATTTCCAAGCTGGTTCTGGATTTCTGCACCAGAATGTCCGCCTTGCAGACCGGAAATGGAAATCGTCATCTTTGTTCCGTTTTCTTCACTCCATTCGATCGGGATGAAGGTATCGTAAATGTAGCCGCCGGCACATCCGACAGTCATAACACCTTCAATTTCAGAATCAATGTTCAGACAGATCTTTCCTTTTAATACAGATGTATCCAGGTGATGTGCACCGCCCATACCAATCTCTTCATCAATTGTGAATACAGCTTCGATCGGTGGGTGTGGAATGTCTGTGCTGGCAAGGATTGCCATAGCGTAAGCAACGGCGATGCCATCATCGCCACCGAGAGTGGTGTTCTTTGCCCCGATCAGATCACCATCTACAAAAAGGTCTAAAGGATCATTTTCAAAATCATGATCACTGTCGGTTGTCTTTGTAGCGACCATGTCCAGATGTCCCTGGATGATAACCGGATCACTGTTCTCGTATCCGGCAGTACCAGGTTTTTTGATGATTACGTTGTTCACTTCATCCTGGATATAGTCCAGATTGTGAGCTTTTGCAAATTCCACACAAAAATCACTGATTTTTTTTGTGTGGAAGGTACTTCTGGGTACCATACTTAATTCTTCGAAGTAATGGAATACTTCTTTTGGTTCAATATTAGACAAAATTCCCATTGTTCATTCCTCCGTTTGTCTTTAGTCTCTATCTGTCATTGTACCATGAAATTCAGCACTTTATCATGATAAAATTTAATGTATACATAACGGAATGTAATAGCTATAATAACTGTAGCTTATAAGATTTTATTAAAACATTCAATAACTGCAGGACTACACAAAAAAGAAGAAAAAATATATAATATTTAAGTTGAAAATAATATGAATCGCCATGCGTTCGAAAGAAATTTACAGGAGGATATATATGAGTACAAAAGAAGCAAAACAGATGGACAAAGCATTATTTGATTTTTATGGAAAACCATCTATCGGACAGGCTTTGCCACTTGCAATCCAGCATGTACTTGCGATGATCGTCGGATGTGTAACACCATCGATCATTGTTGCGGGAGTGGCCGGAATTTCACAGGAAGATTCCGTGATCTTAATACAGGCAGCACTGGTGATGTCGGCACTGACGACATTACTGCAATTGTTTCCATTTATAAAAACAAAGAATTTCCGGATCGGTTCGGCACTTCCGGTTATGATGGGAATCAGCTTTGCGTATGTTCCAAGTATGCAGGCAATTGCGTCTGATTTTGACATTGCAACAATTCTGGGTGCACAGATTATCGGAGGTGTGGTTGCACTTCTGGTGGGATTGAATATTAAGAGAATCCGCAAATTCTTCCCGCCGCTGATTACAGGAACGGTCGTATTTTCTATCGGTCTTTCTCTGTATCCGACAGCAATTAACTATATGGCCGGAGGTGCGAGCAGCAAGACTTATGGATCATGGCAGAATTGGGTGGTTGCGATTATTACATTGATCATTGTAACAGCATTGAATCATTACGGAAAAGGGGTATGGAAACTGGCATCCATCCTGATCGGAATTATTGCAGGATATATCGTAGCGTTGTTCTTTGGAATGGTAGATTTTTCATCTGTGTCATCGGCAGCGTTCTTCCAGCTTCCGAAACCAATGCATTTTGGAATCAAGTTTGAACCATCTGCATGTGTTGCGATCGGAATTCTGTTTGCGATCAATGCAGTACAGGCAATTGGTGATTTTTCGGCAACAACAACAGGATCTATGGACCGTATGCCGACAGATGAAGAACTGACAGGTGGAATTGTAGGCTATGGAATCAGTAACATTTTCTGTGCGTTCTTTGGAGGACTTCCGACTGCAACATACAGCCAGAATGTAGGTATCGTATCAACAACAAAGGTCGTCAGCCGTGTGGTAATGGGGCTGGCAGCAGCAATATTACTGGCAGCAGGATTGATTCCGAAGTTTTCTTCTCTGCTTACGACAATTCCGTATTGTGTACTCGGCGGTGCGACAATCTCTGTATTTGCTTCGATTACAATGACGGGAATCAAACTGATCACGACAGAGCCAATGGATTTCCGTAATACAACAGTTGTAGGACTTGCAGTAGCAGTAGGAATGGGTGTGACACAGGCAAATGCTTCACTGGCACAGTTCCCGGAATGGATGACAACAATTTTCGGAAAATCTCCGGTTGTTCTTGCAACGATCGTAGCAATTGTGTTAAATTTAACCCTTCCAAAAGCAAAGAAAAAAGAGGAGAAATAATCCTTATATGATAATAAGTTATATAAATGGTGAATGGAAAGAGCCTGGCAGTTTATGCCAGGCTATTGGAATTTTTAAAGAAAATTTTCATAAGACGGTATCCGTTGTCGGCGGAGGCGGAAAGACGACAGTGATACGCAGGCTTATGGATGAATGCCGGAATGTCGAAATTCCATGTGCGGTTTCTACAACAACTCATATACAAAAATGTGATGCTGGATATTTTCTGGGAAAACCTTCGGTGGAAATGTTCCGTCAGATTATGATAAAATATGGTGTTGTATGGATAGGAAGAGAGACAACAGATGGGAAGCTTGCATCTTTTCAAGAAGAATATCTAAAAGAGATCAGCCGTGAACCAGGTGTACTGCTTCTAGAGGCAGACGGAGCGAAGCGTCTGCCGGTTAAAACCCCTGCGGAACATGAGCCGGTGATCTGTGAGCAGACAGATATTGTTTTGAATGTATATGGGATGAGTGCGGTTGGAAAGAAGCTGAAAGAAGGTTGTTTCCGGGTGAAAGAGACCGGGAAGATTCTCGGAAAGACAGAAGAAGATATTCTGTGTCCGGAAGATATTGTCACACTTGCGGTAAGTCAGAGTGCGGGACGAAAATACGTGACGGATGATATGGAATATCAGGTGATACTGAATCAGGCAGATACTAAGGAGCAGAAAAAAATGGCAGTGGAACTTGCGGAAGAGATCGTAAAGCAGTTGTCAGACAGGCATGCAGATAGTATGGAATGCCCGGGGCAGATCCGCAGAGTGCATGTGGTATCGGACCTGATTCCGTTGAAAGAAAGATGGTAACTATGTCAGAAATGTATAAAAACAGAAAAAAAGTATTAATCAGAGGAGCCGGAGATCTGGCTACGGGTGTAGGAGTGGCACTTCACAGGGCAGGATTCCGGGTGATCATGACGGAGATTGCAGTGCCGCTTACCGTCAGACGTGAAGTTGCAATGTCACGGGCAGTCTATGAAGGCAGGATAGAAGTAGAAGGAATAGAAGGAATTCTTGTGGAAAATTATCAGGAAGCCAGGAGGGTACTGGCAGCGGATAAGATTGCCGTAATCGTAGACCCGGAGGCAGAGATCCGGAGAGAATTCAGACCGGATGTACTTGTGGATGCAATTCTTGCAAAAAGAAATACAGGAACCAGTCGGGCAGATGCACCATATGTGATCGGTCTCGGACCGGGGTTTATAGCGGGAAAAGATGTCCATGCTGTCATAGAGACAATGCGTGGATTAACACTTGCGGATATCATCTATGACGGACAGCCGATTCCCAATACCGGCATTCCGGGATATGTGGGCGGCTATGCGCTGGAACGTCTGATCAGGGCGTCGGCAGCCGGACGGATGGAGCCGAAAGCACAGATCGGGGATGTCGTCCGAAAAGGACAACTTCTGGCTCTGACCGGAGGAAAACCGGTCTATTCTCAGTTGGACGGTGTGATCCGGGGGATGTTACAGGAAGGCGTGCAGGTAAAAAAGGGTCTGAAGATTGGAGATGTGGATCCGAGAAAGGACAAGAAATTGTGTTATCTGATCTCGGATAAGGCAAATGAGATTGGCAGTTCCGTGGTAAAGACAGTAGAAGCACGCCTGTCAGATAAAGATTATGCGATGATTCTCCTGGCAGCCGGAAAGTCAAGCCGATACGGGAACAATAAGCTGCTGGAGAAACTGGATGGAGGGCAGATGTTCGAACATACCCTTCGTAAAATGCGTGCATTTCCATTGTGTACACAGGTAGTGGTAACAAGATTTGAAGAGATAGAGAATGCGGCAAACACACAGGGGATGCTGGTGGTACAGAATACGGAGCCGGATCTTGGAATCGCACATTCGCTGAAGTTAGGATTAAAGAGAGCATTAGATGAGAATCCGGGGTTAAAGGGGGCTATGTTCATCGTATGTGACCAGCCGGGATTGACAGCCGGGACATTTGCCCGTATGCTTGAGATGGGGAAGATGCATCCGGGAAAGATTGTATGTGCCGGATGGAAAGGAAGAACCGGGAATCCCGTATTATGGGATTCGTGCTTTTTCCGGGAGTTGTGCAGACTTTCCGGTGATAAAGGCGGAAAACAGATCATCTGTGCACATAAAGAAGATGTGGTGCTCTGTGAGACAGAAGAAGCAGAACTCCGGGATGTAGATGTACCGGAACAACTGATAAAATGGGAGAGAGATTATGGAGAATCAGGAAAATCAAGAGAAGAAACATAAACGGAGAGTCCGATATTCTGGAACACATCCGAGAAATTATAAAGAAAAATATAAAGAACTGAATCCGGAAAAGTATGCAGATACTATTTCAAAGGTGATCCAAAAAGGCGGAACACCGGCAGGAATGCACATTTCCATTTGTGTACAGGAGATTTTAGACTTTTTTGATATCCAGCCGGGACAGCAGGGACTGGATGCAACGCTTGGATATGGAGGGCATACCTCAAAGATGCTGGAAAAACTGCAGGGAGAGGGCCATATCTACGGACTGGATGTAGATCCGATCGAATCAGCAAAGACAAAGAAACGTCTGGAGGAAAAAGGATTCGGATCAGACATCCTGACAGTAAAGCTTGAGAACTTTGCTAATATTGACAAAGTAGCAAAAGAAGCCGGAAAATTTGATTTTGTACTGGCAGATCTTGGTGTGTCATCCATGCAGATCGATAACCCGGACCGGGGATTCACATTTAAAGCAGAAGGTCCTCTGGATCTGCGGATGAATCCGGAGAAAGGAATCAGTGCGGCAGAACGGCTGCATGACATTTCAAGAGAAGAACTTGCAGGGATGCTGGTTGAAAATGCAGATGAACCTTATGCAGAAGAGATTGCAGAAGCAGTTACGGAAAAGATCCGAAAAGGCGGAAAGATTGAAACAACAACGGGATTGCACCAGGTGATCGGAGAGGCACTTGCATTTATTCCGGAAAAAGAAAGAAAAGAAGCAATACGCAAGTCGAGCCAGCGGGTATTCCAGGCACTTCGTATTGATGTGAATCATGAATTTGAAGTATTGTATGATTTCCTGGATAAGCTGCCGGGTGTGCTAAAACCGGGAGGAAAAGTGGCAATCCTTACCTTCCATTCGGGGGAAGACCGTCTGGTAAAGAAATCATTCAAACAATGGAAAAAGGAGGGCCTGTACAGTGAGATCGCAAAAGACGTCATCCGACCGTCCAAAGAAGAATGCTTCCGCAACAGCCGTGCGAAATGCACGAAAATGCGCTGGGCAATCAGGTCAGAAGAGTAAAGTACAGAAAAATAAAAAGCAGACACGGAATCAGACTTCTGCATGTAAAATCGATAAAAAATGTGGCGGCTGCCAGTTCCAGAAGATACCATACAAAGAACAGCTGAAAAGAAAACAGAAGCAGGAAGAAAAATTATTGGGCGGCTTTTGCAAAGTCAGTCCGATTATCGGTATGGAGCATCCATATTTTTATAGAAATAAAGTACATGCGGTATTCGATCATGACAGAAAAGGAAATGTGATATCCGGCATCTATGCAGAAGGAACGCACCGTGTGATCGCAGTGGAAGAATGTCTGATCGAAGATAAGAAAAGTCAGGAGATCATCCGTACAATCCGTGAACTTCTGCCGTCTTTTAAGATTAAGACATATAATGAAGATACAGGATATGGACTTTTGAGACATGTATTGATCCGCAGAGGCTTTGAGACTGGTGAGATTATGGTCGTTCTGGTGCTTGGATCGCCAATTCTGCCATCAAAGAATAACTTTGTGAAGGCTTTGAGAAAAGTACATCCCGAGATTACGACCGTAGTACTGAATGTGAATAACAAGCAGACCAGTATGGTGCTGGGAGAAAAGGAAAAGCCGATCTACGGACCGGGATTTATTAAAGACAGATTATGCGGCTGTACGTTCCGTATTTCTCCAAAATCGTTCTATCAGGTGAATCCTGTACAGACGGAGATCCTTTATAATACAGCCATGGACTATGCGGAACTGACCGGAAAAGAGACGGTGATCGATGCGTACTGCGGAACCGGTACAATTGGTCTGATTGCAGCCAGGAATGCAAAGAGAGTCATTGGAGTAGAGCTGAACAAAGATGCAGTGAAAGATGCGAGAATCAACGCAAAAGAAAATGGCATCAAGAATGCCGAGATCTATGCAGGTGATGCGGGAAGATTCATGGTAGATATGGCTTCGAAGAACCAAAAAGCAGATGTGGTATTCATGGATCCGCCGAGAGCCGGAAGTGATGAGAAGTTCCTTTCTTCTGTAATAAAGCTCGGGCCAAAGAGGGTTGTCTATGTGTCCTGTAATCCGGAGACACTGGCAAGAGATCTGAAATATTTGACGGGAAACGGATATCAGGCAATGAAGATCCAGCCGGTGGATAACTTCCCGTTCTGCGATCATATCGAGACGGTAGTAAAGCTTGTGAAAAAGAGATAGATAAAGGAGGAAAAATATATGGGACTTATCAAAGCAGCAACAGGCGCAGCAGGTGGAACACTGGCAGACCAGTGGAAAGAATTCTTCTACTCTGATTCATTAGACAATGACACGTTGATGGTACGCGGAAAAAAACGTATAGACAGGCGTTCATCGAACACAAAAGGACACGATAATGTGATCACGAACGGATCCGGAATTGCCGTGGCGGACGGGCAGTGTATGATGATCGTGGATCAAGGGAAGATTGTGGAAGTATGTGCGGAACCGGGAGAATACACATATGATATGTCTTCGGAACCAAGTGTTTTTTGCGGCAGTCTTGGAGAAGGGATCAAGGCGACCTTTCAGACGATCGGGAAACGTTTCACGTTCGGCGGAGATACGGCGAAAGATCAGAGAGTGTATTATTTTAATACCAAAGAAATTACGGACAATAAATTCGGCACGGCGAATCCGGTATGGTTCCGTGTGGTAGACAAAAGAATTAATCTTGATAAAGATATCGAGATCCGCTGTAACGGAATCTATTCGTTCCGTATCACAGATCCACTGTTATTCTATACAAGTCTCGGCGGAAATGTGACGGACTGCTATGAGAAAGACCAGATTGCTCCACAGTTAAAGACGGAATTCGTGAATGCCCTGCAGCCGGCATTTGCGAAGATTGCAGAGCTTGAGATCCGCCCAAGTCAGATCCCGGCACATTCGATGGAAATCAGTGATGCGATGAATGAGATTCTGACGAAGAAATGGTCAGAACTCAGGGGAATCTCAGTTGTATCGGTTGCATTCAATCCGGTCACGATCAAGGATGAGGATGCAGAAGCGATCAAGCAGGCACAGAATACTGCTATGTATACAGATCCGAGTATGATGGCTGCAACGCTTGGCATGGCGCAGGCAGAGGCAATGAAGAGTGCGGCAGGTAATCCGAATGGAGCAATGATGGGCTTCATGGGTATGAATATGGCGTCCGGTATGAATGGCGGGGCGAATCTGCAGGGTCTTTATAACCAGGGGGCAGAGAAACGTCAGCAGGAAGAACAGGCAAGACAGATGGCTGCACAGGAACAGTCTGCACAGCAACAGACCGGAAGCTGGACTTGCAGCTGTGGCACTTTGAATGAAGGAAAGTTCTGTATGAACTGTGGAAGTCCGAAGCCACAGGCACCGGAGAACTGGATTTGCAGCTGTGGAGCTGTAAATCATGGGAAATTCTGTACAAACTGCGGCAAACCATTTGCTTAAGAATTACGATTGGATGAGACTCAGATAAGGAGTATATATGTCTGCTATAAAAGAATATAAATGTCCGGCCTGTGGAGGAACGATGGAATTCGACAGTACTTCCCAGAAGATGAAATGTCCTTACTGTGATACAGAGATTTCGGTGGAAGAATATGAAGCACTGAATGAATCGCAGACGAGTGAGGACAAAAAAAGCGGACAGACGGAAAAAAGCACGAAAGAAAGCACTTTTGTTACATATATCTGTGAATCCTGTGGAGGAGAGATTACGGCCGATAAGACGACCGGAGCAACAACCTGTCCGTTCTGCGGGAACCGTGTTGTACTAAAAGGGCAGTTTGAAGGCGGATTAAAACCGGACTATGTCATTCCGTTTAAGCTGGATAAGAAAGCGGCAAAGGCGGCTTACCAGAAGCATCTGGAAGGAAAAGCTTTTGTACCGTCTGTTTTTAAAGAGGAAAATCATATTGATGAGATTGTAGGAATTTATGTACCATTCTGGCTGTTTGATATGGAGACAAATGCACTGGTTACTTATGATGCAGAACGATCAAGAGTATGGATGAGCGGTGATGTAGAATATACAGAACATGAATTCTTCAAGATTGAGCGTGGAGGAACGATGGCATTCGAGCATATTCCGGAAGACGGATCAAGGAAGATGGAAGATGATCTGATGGAATCTCTGGAACCATACGATTTCAAAGATGCTGTGCCGTTCAAAGATCCGTATCTGGCAGGTTATGTGGCAGAACGGTATGATGTGGAAGCAGATGAGTGTAAGAAACGGGCAAAAAAACGTGCAAAGGCAAGCATAAAGCGGGAACTTCGGGACACAGTGAAAGGCTATTCGATCGTAAAACCGGTTTCAGACAATGTGAAGATCCAAAAGGCATCTCAGAAATATGCACTGTATCCGGTGTGGATATTAAATACAACCTGGCGGGATCAAAAGTATGTATTTGCCATGAACGGACAGACGGGAAAGATGGTAGGAGATCTGCCGGCAGATAAAGGCGCATTCTGGAAGTATGTTGTATCCAGAGGACTGGTGATCGGAGTCATACTTTATGCACTGATGTGGCTGACGGTTCTGATATAAGAAAAGGAGAAAAGACATGAAACGAAAGAAAACAAGACGGTATATATCCGGTATGATCGTGGCAGTTCTCCTGTTTCTACTATGCGTAGTTCAGAATGTAAATGCAGAAGATGTACCGGCTGGCAGCGAACTGCCAAGGCTGGTAGATGATGCAGATATCCTAACAGACAGTGAAGAAAAAGAACTGAATCAGCAGTTGGATACAGTCAGCGAGGAGCAGGAGTGTGACGTGATCATAGTGACTGTGGATTCTCTGAATGGAAAGACCGTGGAAGAATATGCAGATGATTATTATGATGACAACGGCTATGGGTATGGAGAAAACGACAGTGGGATTCTGTTTCTGGTGGCAATGGATGACCGGGAATGGAATATATCTACAAGTGGAGATGCGATCACGGCGTTTACGGATGCCGGGCTTGCATACATGGAAGACCAGTTCGTACCAGATCTGAGTGACGGAGCGTATCTGGACGCATTTTCGAAATATACATCGTTGTGTGATGATTTTCTGACACAGGCGGAGAAAGGAGAGCCGTATGATACGGGGCACCTTCCGAAAAAGAAGGTATCACTATGGTGGATAGCGGGAGATCTGCTGATCGGCGCCATGATTGCATTTGTAATGGCAATGATCAAAAAAACAAAACTCAAATCCGTAAAATCCCAGGTAACGGCAGCCGAATATGAAAAAGCGGGCAGCCTGGATCTGACGGTCAGGACGGATCACTTTGTGAACCGTGTCGTAACAACAAGAAAGATCGAACGGAAGCAGGAAAGCGGTGGAAGTTCTGTGCATACCGGATCTTCCGGTAAGAGTCATGGAGGCCGCAGCGGTAAGTTTTGATCAGGAACTCAGGTGAAGAACGGCCGATGGATAAGACGATTTTCAACGGAAGAATTTATGAGTGAATAAAATGGATATAAATAGACATTTTCTCTGGATTGTTGGTTTTATGATCTGAAAAAAAGAGCTATAGTTAAAGTATACAAAACAGAATATACTTGCGAAAAGGAGGAAGTGTTATGATTATTTGTAT
>OKSF01001703.1_pt1 | contig 16900 bp, 1 predicted proteins | sample 1606061 | NCBI WGS metagenome assembly OKSF01 (sample SAMEA3541567, study PRJEB24748) | human gut metagenome | biome: human gut; feature: human-associated habitat; material: faeces | place: China | collected 2012 | reverse complement strand
GTAGCTGGTTTAGTATCATCAAGTTCTACAGTTTTTTCTACACCGTTAACTGTTGTTTTACCTGGTGTGAATTCTGGTTTACCTGTTTGTTTAGCACCTTGAACATCAGTTGTAGTTACACCTTCTGCAGTTGGTGTTACTGGTTTAACTGTTGGTGTATATTTAGCTGTTACTTCTGTTCCGTTTTTGTCAACACGTTTAACTGTTACACCGCTAGCTTTACCTGTGAATTGTGGTTCTGGAGTAAATGTTACTACACCATTTTCATCGATAGTGTAAGTTCCTTCTCCTGGCACTTCTTTTGTAGTTGAACCATCGTCGAATGTTGGTTTAACTGTTTCATCGATTTCTACAGTTACTTCTTTACCGTTAACTGTTGTTTTACCTGGTGTGAATTCTGGAGTTCCAGTTTGTTTAGCACCTTGTACGTCTTCAGATACTACATCATCTGATGTTGGAGTAACTGGTTTAACTGTTGGTGTGTACTTAGCTGTAGCTGGAGTTCCGTTTGTATCTTTACGTTGAACTTCAACACCTTCAGCTTTTCCTGTGAAGTTTGGTTCTGGTTTGAATGTTACTTCACCAGTTTCTGGGTTGATTGTGTACGTTCCTTCTCCTGGTACTTCTACTGAAGTTTCATCAGTTGGTTCACCAGTTTCTGGATCGATTAGTTTAGCTGGTACAGTTGGATCGATTGGAGTTTTAGTGTTTCCTTCAGTGAATGTTGGAGTTCCGCTTTGCTCTTGACCTTGCGCACCTTCAGAAGTTGTTCCTTTAGCAGTTGGTTTAACAGGCGTGATATTTGGAGTGTAAGTTGTTGTTACAGCTGTTCCATTTGTATCTTTGGCTTGAACTGTTACCGGTTGAACTTCTCCTGTGTAAGTTTTATCTGTTGGTGTGAATACTGCAACTGGATCTTTACCAGGTTCTTTAACAAGAGTGTATTCACCGATTACATTACCTTTTGGATCTTTAGCTGGTACTTTATCAGCTTTTTGTCCATTTTCATCTAATAATGTGTAAGTTGTTGGATCGATTGCTACAACTTCTTCAGTTTTAGCTTTAGTCATTGGGTCTTCAACTTCAACTACCCCACCTTTGAATTTAACTGGTTGGCTTTGAGTTTGACCTTGAATGTCTGAAGTTACTGATGGTTCTGCAGTTGGTTTCACACCGATTACTACCGCTGAGTATTTACCAAGTGCTGGAGTACCGTTTTTATCAACACGTTTAACTGTTAATTCAGTACCTTTACCTTTGAAGTTTTTGTCTGGAGTGAATGTTACAGTTCCATCTTCTGCAACTGTATAAGTTCCTTCTCCGTCAATTGTTACAGTTGTTGTCTCTTGACCTGTCTTAGGATCAATTAGTTTCGCTGGTACAGCTTCATCGATATCTACAGTTTTTTCAACACCGCCGATTGTTACTTTACCACCGATGAAGTTTGGTTTACCACTTTGTTCTTTACCTTGAACACCTACAGTTTCAACTTCTGTTCCTTCTGGAGATGCTGGGTGTACTACAGCAGTGTATTCTGCAGTTACTGGTGTTCCGTTTTGGTCTTTACGAACAACAGTCATTGTTGTTCCTTTACCTTTGAATTGTGGGTCTGGAGTGAAGTGTACTGTTCCATCTGGATCTACTGTGTAAGTTCCTTCTCCTGGAATGACTTTTTCAGTTTTACCATCTTCGAATGTTGCTGGTACTTTATCGTCCATTGGTACTTCTACTTCTTCACCGTTGATTGTAGTTTTACCAGGTTTGAATTCTGGTTTACCGCTTTGAGGTGCACCTTGAATATCTTCAGTATATGTATTAACACCTACTGGAGTAACTGGCTTAACTGTTGGTGTGTAAGTAGCTGTTGTTGGAGTTCCATTCGCATCTTTGGCTTGAACTGTTGCTGGTACTGGAGTACCTACGAAGTCTTTGTTAGGTGTGAATGTTACTTTACCTGTTGTTGGATCGATTGTGTATGTACCAACTTCTTTTCCGTTAGCGTCTTTCGCTGGAATTGTTGTTTGGTCAGTTGGTTGGCCAGTAGCTGGATCGATTAATTTAGCTGGTTGAGTAGCATCGATCTTCATAGGAACTTTATCATCACCTGGTGTGAATGTTGGAGTTCCTTCTTGAGGTTGTCCTTGAGCACCTTCAGTTGATGTTGGTTTTCCGGTTGGTTCTACTGGAGTGATATTTGGAGTGTAAGTTGTTGTTACTGGAGTTCCATTTGTATCTTTCGCTTGGATTGTAACTGGTGCAACTTCTCCTGCATATGTTTTATCAGTTGGTGTAAATACCGCAGTTGCTTTACCGTCTACAACTTTAAGTGTGTAAGTACCGATAATATCTCCTGCTGGGTTTTTAGCTGGTACTGATGTAGCTGGTTGTCCATTTTCATCTACTAGTGTGAATGATTTAGGATCAAGTGGCACTTCTTTTTCAACACCGTTAACAGTTGCTTTACCAGGTTTGAAGGTTACTTCTTTCGATTGTTCAACACCTTGTACGTCTGTTGTTTCAGCTGGTGAAGCAGTTGGTGTGACACCTACGATAGTTGGAGTGTAAGTTGTTGAAACTTTTGTTCCATTTTCGTCTTCTGCTTGAACCTTAGCTGGCTGTACTTTACCTTTGTACTCTTTGTTAGTTGGTGTGAAGGTTACTTTGTTAGTAGCTGGGTCAATTGTGTATTCCCCTACTTTGTTTCCTTCTGGATCTAGAGCGTCTACTGGAGTACCTGCCGCTACCGGGTTACCTGAAGCATCAAGAAGAACCGCTGAGTTAGCTTTGATTGGTACTGATTTTTTCTCACCTTCGATTGTAGTTTCACCTTTAGTGAATGTTACAGTTCCATCTTGTACTTCACCTTGGATACCTGAAGATTCCGCTGGTGTTGCTGTTGGTGTGACACCTACGATGTGTGGAGTGTAAGTAGTGTTTACTTTCGTTCCGTTTTTATCTTCTGCTTGAACTTTAGCTGGAGTTACTTTACCAGTGTATTTTTTGTCAGTTGGTGTGAAGGTTACTTCACCTGTTGCAGGGTCGATTGAGTAAGTACCTACTGGAGTTACTCCGTCTTCAGCGTATGCTGGAGTTGTTTGTCCAGGTTGAACTTCATTTCCTTCTTTATCTAGAAGTTTGTGAGAGTTTTCTTTGATTGGCACTTCTGCATTTCCTTCTGTGAATGTAGGAGTTCCTTTTTGAGTTTCACCTTGTACGCCTGCTGAGTCTGTCGGTTTAGCTGTTGGTTCTACAGCTGTTACTGTTGGAGTGTATTTTGTAGTAGCCTTAGCTGTTACATCTTGTCCATCTTTGTTTCGACCTACTGGTGCTGTTAATGTTACATCAACACCTGTTGCAGTCCCTTTGAATGTTGGAAGTGGTTGGAATGTTACTTCACCTGTTTCAGGATTAATTGTGTAAGTTCCTTCTCCTTCAACTGTTACAGAGTTAACTTCAGCTTTCGTTTTTGGATCTACCAATTTAGCTGGGTATTGTGCACTTGGTGTTACTGGATCTGGAGTTGTACCATCACCATTTTTGTCTACATCAATTGTGAATTTAGGTGTTTTCTTCTGTTCTTTCCCTTGAATATCTGTTGATGTTTCAGGATTTGCAGTGATTTCCTTTGGAGTTACGTTTGGTACGTAAACAGCATCCATAGTTTTTGTAGCAGTTGTATGTGTACCATCATTAACATTCTCAAGTTGGTTTTGAGCTGTTAAAGCTGTCCATCCAGTAGACTCACCGTTAGTATCTACCGCACGAAGTACGATACCATCAGCTTTACCTACGAAGTTAGCTTCTGGAGTGAATGTGATTCCAGTATCTGTTACTTCATAAGTACCTTGACCTTCTTTAGTGTAAGTCTTAGCTAAAGTTCCATCTGGTTTAACAATCATGACACCTTCAGTTTGCACTTTCTTAGTTGATGCTAAACTAATTGAGTTACGTTGTTCAGTGTAACTAATTTTACCATAGGCATTGAATGTAGTTTTACCATTGTTAGAACCTAATTCAGCAGCATCAGCTGGCACACGGTTAATAAACTCGATACCAATGTTTTGTTTTTCACCTTGTTTACCAGTTGTTTCTTCATAGTCTCCACGTGGTGGGTGAACTACTTGGATTTGGTTATCTTCTACTTCACCTGTATATGCAATTCCTGTTGGATTTTCAATTTGTTTTTGATCTTTTGCGATACGAACACGGAAGTTTACAACATCTTTACTTGTATCCACTACTTGAGTATTCGTAAATGTTAACTCAACTTCTTGACCGTTTGAAGTTACTTCTGCGACATTTGATTCTTCACCTTTATCGAACTTACCATTTCCATTGAAATCGATAAATCCACGAACATATGCATTCTCTAATGTTCCCTTATATTTATCATTTCCATTTGCTGAGGCAAGAACTTTAATTTTATATGTATTTTCTGGTCCTCTAATTAATTGAACCTCTGGACGTCCTGTATCTTTATTGTTTACGACGTTTTCTGCAGAAACTAACTGATCAACACCTTCATCGGCAGAGTCCGTTTCATCATCTGAACCCACTCCAATTACACGAGTACCATTAACTGCCTCAGGGTCTGCTTTTACTTTCCCTAAGTATGGTTGTTGGATTTCTTCGATTGTGTTTGTTTTGTAGTTTAATGATTCTGTTCTAATAAAGTGCTCTGCTGTTCCATATGATTCTGGAAGATCTCCAAAATCAGATAACTTAATACCAATCATAGACGATTGGGCACCACCAGAAATCATAAACATTCCTACTTCAGAAGGACCAGCAGTCGCAACGATAGGGGTTGCACGTCCACCATTATCTTGGTATCCACCAAATACTTGTGATCCAAGACCAGCTGTTGCTGCATCAGGTGTTGAAAAAGCACCATTAGCTAACGCTTTTTGTACTCCTGCACTTGCTGTAGAAAACAAGTTTGGACTTGTTACATTTTTTAATTTCGATAATGGACCGTATGGTTTTGTTTCTGATTCATTACCAACCATTGCAACTAAATCCCATGGCGTACCGTTTGTTGTATAAATTTCAGATTCAGCATCCCCGATATCTTCCCCTGTAGTCATAACGATACCAGGTTTTGTTTCCTTACCATTGTAAGTAGCTTCAACTTTAAAAACTACCCCTCCAATAGTACCATTTTTTTGTTCTGCTCTATCATTTGTTCCAGCTATAGTAGTTTTATGTGGAGTTGAATCAAGACCGGCATTTTTAATATGAGACCAATTCGTTTGAGCAGATCCACCAATACCATTCGCTTGTCCATCTTTGAATACGTTTGGTGCAGATGAATCATAAGTATCTTCATTTGCAGTACCAGCTACACGATTTTTATAAATCTCAGTTGCATGGAATGGTTTTAATTCCTTAACCGTCATTTTAACGATATAACCAGGCATTAATTCTTTTGTAAATACTGAACCCACTTGTAACTGACCATTTGATTTTAAATCTGTCCAAGCTGTTGTATCAGTGAAATCTAACCATTGGATTTGTTTTCCTAAGTTTTGGATAGCTTTATCGTCTTTCCCTTTATTTAAGATAGGAATATCTGCAAGAGATGTGTATCCATGGTCTGCAAGCCATTTTTCACCTGTTTCAGTACTTGCATCTTTAAGAGCTGTTGTTTGAGCATCTGCCAAGTTGACTGCAAACTTACCGTCACGGCCGATTCCTGCGTTTTTCAATTCATTGTAAACTGCGAGGATTGATTCATTAAGGCGTTCCAATTGAGCATCTACCTGCTCTTTTGTAGCACTCTTATCAGCTAAAAGAGCCTTAGTTTCAGTAAGAACTACTTTGTTTTTAGCGACTGCCTCTGTGACTGCTGCCCTGTTTTCCTCTTTGACGTCAGCCTTAGAAAGTTCAGTCTCAGCCAATTTGTTAGTTACTTCAGCTTCTGACGATACTTGTATAAGAGTTGTTGTAGCTACTGAAAGAGCTTTTTCAGCTGGAGTTGCTTTCTTGTCAGCTTCAGCTTTTGCCGCTTCTTTTTCAGTTGCTTGTTTTTTATCAAAACCAGCAGTGTTTGACTCTGTTACAACTGTGCTTAATGCTGATACAGTTTCTGCTTGGGCATCTAGATCTGCTTGACCAGCATCTGCTTTTGCAAGAGTCGCTTTAGCTGCAGCCAATACTTCCTTAGCTGAACTTACTACTGTAGCATCTGCATACTTTGCAGTTGAAAGTTTAGACTCCAAAGTAGCAATACTTGCTTCAAGGATAGCCTTGTTTACTTTTTTAGTATCTTCTACTTTAACTTCAGGTTTCACTTCTGTAGCTTTTTCAGTTTCTGGATTCACAGACTCTGTATTCACAGTTTCTGGATTCACAGTTTCTGGCTTCGCAGTCTCTACTGTTTCGGCTTTAGGCTCAGCCTTTTCCGTCTCCTTGTCACCTTGACTAGAAGCAGATGTTGTAATAGCTGTTTCAGCTGATTGTACTTCCGTCGCTGATACTACACCATTACCTAAGAACATTAAACCAGCCGCAATCGCTACTGATGCCGCTCCAAAGCTGTACTTACGAATACCGTAACGAATGTACTTCTCCGCTCGAAAATCTTGTTGTTTCCCTTGCATGCGAGTAACAACCTCCTTATAAATTATTTCACTTTTTAATGTACTTAGCACAAAAAATCCGACATTTTTAACATTTAATATAACAATGTTTTTATGCCGAAATTATGCACTCCGATACGTCTCAATGATATCACACTTACGTATTGTAAGCAAACTATTAAATTTAAAATTTAGACTATAATAAATAAATTTTATTTTTCAAAATTATTTATAGTAGTAAATATATTTTTGTTTTTAAGTATCAATCCTCTTTTTAGTAATATTAAAATAATTTTTTACCATTTTATCAAATGTTAGCAAACCTATTTTCAGAAAATATTTGTAAACTTCAAAAAACCAATGATTTTTACATCATTGGTTTTCTGCTATATTCGTTTATCAGAAAGATTTAATTAATCTTCTTTCTTCTTGCGAGCTACAAGACCAAATCCACTCAATACTCCAAGAAGTCCAAGTGCTGCTAGACTATTATTGTCTTCAGTACCTGTATTTGGCAACTCTTTTTGACCTTCAACATATTTTGGTGTTGCTGGTTGACTTGGTTCAACCGGTCTTGAAGTTGGCATCTCAACTTTCTTGAAGATATGTTTGATATTTCCATTTGGATCAGTCACAGTCTTCACATATTCGTAACCTGAAACTGTTCCCGGTTCTTTAGAGCCTGGTTCAGTTGGTTTCAATGGATTTCCATTCTCATCAGTCCAAGTAGTTGTATTTTGCTTACCTGGAGTTGGTTGAGGAACAGGTGAAGGTGTTGGAGCTGGTGTTGAAACTTTCTCATAAACGTGCTCTACATCGCCGTTTGGAAGTTTCTTAGTCTCTACGAAGCGGTAGCCTGGGATATCTTTCTTAGGTTGTTCGCCGTCTTCTGTTGGATAGTTTGGAATTTCATTGCCATCTTTATCCTTATAACTTGTCTTAACTTTTTCGTAGACGTGCTCTGTATCTCCGTTTGGAAGAGTCTTAGTTTCTACGAAGCGGTAGCCTGGGATATCTTTCTTAGGTTGTTCGCCATCTTCTGTTGGATAGTTTGGAATTTCTTTTCCTTCTTTATCCTTGAATGAAGTTTTCACTTTTTCGTAGATATGTGTTGTATTTCCATCATTATCCGTTACAGTTTCCACGAATCTGTATCCTGGGATTTCTTTCTTAGGAGTTGTTCCATCTTCACTTGGATAATTTGGAATTTCTTTTCCTTCTTTATCTCTAAAGATAGTTTCTGGACGAACTGTTGGTGTGTAAGATGCAGAAATTGTTTTACCGTTTTTATCTTTTCTAACAACTGTTACGCCTGAAGCGGTTCCTACGAAGTCTGGTTCTGGTGTGAAGGTTACTTTTCCGTTCGGATCGATAGTATAAGTTCCTTGACCTGGTACTACTTTTGTAGTTTTTCCATCTTCGAATGTTGGTGGTACATCTTTATCAACATCTCCTTCGAATACTGGAGTATTTGATTGAGGTTTACCTTTTGGCCCTTCAGATACTACATCTTTAGTTGATGTTGCTCCTAGAACTGTTGGTGTGTATGTCGCTGTTACTGGTGTTCCATTTTTATCAACACGTTTTACAGTTACACCTTTTGTTACACCTACGAAGTCTCTTTCCGGAGTGAATATTACTTTTCCATCTTTATCAACAGTATAAGTTCCTTCTCCTGGTACTACTTTTGTAGTTTTTCCATCTTCGAATGTTGCTGGTACATCTTTATCGATTTCTACTGTTTTCTTCTTACCATCTAGTGTCTCTGAACCACCTTTAAAGATTGGTGTTCCTTCTTGAGGTGTGTTCTTAGGCCCAACTGATGTTACATCTTCTCCAGATGGTGATACTGGAATGACAGTTGGTGTGTATGTCGCTGTTACTGGTGTTCCATTTTTGTCAACACGTTTAACAGTTACACCTGTTGCTACACCTGTGAATTGTGGTTCTGGTACGAATGTTACAGTTCCATCTGGTGCTACAGTGTAAGTACCTTCGTTTGGTACTACTTTTGTAGTTGAACCATCTTCAAATGTTGCTGGTTTATCGTTATCGATTTCTACTGTTTCTTCTTTACCATTTACAGTTGTCTTACCACCTGTGAAGGTTGGTTTTCCTGTTTGAGTTTCACCTTGTAGGTCTTTAGATTTAGCTTCTTTACCTGTCGGTGTTACTCCTACAACTGTTGGTGTATATGTTGACTCAGCTGGAGTACCATTTTTATCGACACGTTGGATAGATACACCTGTTCCGCGTCCTGTGAAGTTTGGTTCTGGGGTGAATGTTACTTCTCCAGTTTTCGGATCAATTGTGTATGTTCCTTCGTTTGGTACTTTAATCGTAGTTTCATCCGTTGGTTTTCCAGTTGTTGGATCAACGAATTTAGCTGGTTTTGTAGTATCAATTTCGACTGTCTTTTCTACTCCATTAACAGTTGTTTTACCAGGTGTGAAGTTAGGAGTTGCTTTTTGCGTTGCTCCTTGGATACCTACAGTCGTTTTTTCTTCACCTGTTGGCGTTACTGGAACTACAGTTGGTGTGTAAGTCGCTGTTGCCGGTGTTCCATTCTTATCTTCACGTTGAACTTTAATTCCTGAAGTTTTTCCTGTGAAGTTTGGTTCTGGTGTGAAGGTTACTTCTCCAGTTTTCGGATCAATTGTGTATGTTCCTTCGTTCGGTACTTTTACAGTTGTTTCATCTGTTGGTTTTCCAGTTGTTGGATCTACCAATTTAGCTGGTTTTTCGTAGTTGATTTCTACTGTTTCTTCTTTACCGTTAACTGTTGTTTTACCACCTGTGAATGTTGGTGTTGATTTTTGCGTTGCTCCTTGAACATCTTCAGTACCTTTATCGTCACCTTTTGGTGTTACTGGTTTAACGAATGGAGTGTATTTACCATTTACTGGTGTACCGTTTTTATCTTCACGTTGAACTTCAATTCCTTTAGCTTCACCAGTGAAGTTTGGTTCTGGGGTAAAGGTTACTTTACCATTTTCATCAATTTCGTAAGTTCCTTCACCTGGTACTTTTACAGATTTTTCTTCTGTTGGTTTACCTGTTGTTGGATCTACTAGTTTTGGCGCTTTCTCTAAGTTAATAGGTACTTTTTTGTCACCTTCTTTGAATGTTGGTGTACCTTCTTGTGATTTACCTTGGATTCCTTCTGAAGTTGCTGGAGTCGCTGTTGGTGTTACCGGTGTGATGTATGGTGTATAAGTAGTTTCTACTGTAATACCATTTGTATCTGCAGCACGAACTTTTACTGGTTGTACTTCGCCGTAGTATGTAGCATTAGGTGTTAATACTCCGACAGCTTTACCGTCTACTACTTCAAGAGTGTATTCCCCGATTACATTTCCTTCTGGATCTTTGGCAGGAACTTTCGTAGCTGGTTGTCCATTTTCATCTAATAATGTATACGTTGCTGGATCAATCGGTACAGTTTTTTGTTCTGCTACTTTTACATCTGGGTGATCGATATCAGGTACAGTCGTTTTATCTACCACACTATCGATGAATGTAACAGGTTGTTTTTGAACTTGACCTTGAACATCTTGTGATGTAGCTGGTTGTGCTTTTGGTTTAGCTCCGATAACGATTGGACGGTATTTACCAATAGCTGGTTGTCCAAGTTTATCAACACGTTGAACGATTACCCCTTTAGCTTCCCCAACGAATGTTTTCTCAGGAACGAATTTCACTGTTCCGTCTGGTTGAAGAGTATATTCCCCTTCTCCGTCAACTTTAATTGGAGTTCCAACTGCTACTGGTTGTTTTGTTGTTGGGTCAAGTACTACTGGAGCAACAGCTTCATCGATTTCTACAGTTTTCTCTTCTCCACCGATTTCTACTGTTCCACCTTTGAACTTAGGTTTTCCATGTTGTTCTTGACCTTGGATATCTACAGAGATGACATCCCATCCTGTAGGTGTGACTGGGTGAACGACCGCTGTGTATTCTCCACGAGCTGGTGTTCCGTTTTTATCTTTACGGATAACTGTTAGAGTCGTACCTTTACCTGTAAATAATTTTTCTGGAACGAATGTTACTGTTCCGTCTGGAGCCACTGTGTAAGTACCTTCTCCATCGATTGTCTTAGTCGTTGAACCGTCTTCGAATGTTGCTGGCACAGTGTCGTCCATTGGTACAGTTTCTTCTTTACCATTTACTGTTGTTTTACCACCTTCGAAGGCTGGTTTACCACTTTGAGTTGCACCTTGGATATCTTCTGTGAATGCAACTTTACCAATTGGAGTAACTGGTTTAACAGTTGGTGTGTATGTTGCTGTTGCTGGTGTTCCATTCGCATCTTTCACTTCTACTGTTGCTGGTACTGGTGTACCTACGAAGTCTTTATTTGGTGTGAATGTTACTTTTCCTGTTGTTGGATCAATTGTATATGTACCAACTTGTTTTCCTGTTGTATCTTTAGCTGGAATTGTTGGTTCATCTGTTGGTTTACCTGTTGTTGGATCTACTAATTTAGCAGGTTGAGTTGCATCAATTTTAATTGGAGCAACTGGGTGTCCTTGCGTAAATGTTGGAGTTCCTTCTTGAGGTGAACCTTGGATTCCTTCTGAAGTTGCCGGAGTTCCTGTTGGTTTTACCGGTGTAATATTCGGTGTATAAGTAGTTGTTACAGGAGTTCCGTTTTTATCTTTCGCTTGAACAGTTACTGGTTCTACTTTACCTACATATGTTTTATCAGTTGGAGTAAATACCGCAACTGCTTTTCCATCTACATTTTTAACAGTGTAAGTACCGACTACTTTTCCAGTCGCATCTTTAGCTGGTACTTCCGAAGCTGGGTTACCATTTTCATCTAATAATGTGTATGTTGTTGGATCGATTGGTACTTTTTTCTCAACACCATCGATTGTTGTTTTCGAATCGTTGAATGTTACAGGTTGTTCTTGAGTTGCACCTTGTACATCTGTTGATGTTGCCGCTTCTGCAGTTGGAGTAGCTGGTTCAACTACTGGAGTGTATTTTCCAGTTGCTGTTACTTCTACAGTAGCTCCTTCTTTATCAGTTGCATTAGCTGTTACTTTTACATCTACACCTTGAGCTGTTCCTGTAAATGTTGGAAGTGGGGTAAATGTTACTACTCCTGTTGATGGATCGATTGTATAAGTTCCTTCATTCGGCACAACAACTTTTCCTTCATTGTCAGCACCTTCTAGTGAGTACTTAGCTGTAGTTAAATCAACATTTGTACCATCTGGTGTGTTTTCTGGAGTATTTAATTTAGAGAATCTTTCACTTCCTGGTTTAGAAGTTTGGACTGCTCCTTGAATATCTTTAGTAGTGTCATCATTACCTTTAACACCGTATACTGTTGGTGTGTAAGTAGTTGATGCTTCTACTGTTACTGGTTTACCATCATCTCCTGGAATAGTTACATTCGCCGCTACCGAAATTGGTTTAGCAGTTCCGATATATCCTTGAGCTGGTGTGAAAGTTACTTTTCCTGTTGTTGGATCTACTGTGTAAGTTCCTTCGTCTGTAGTTACAGAGTCTTTTTTCTCTCCTGTTGTTGGATCCACTAGTTTGTAGTCAGATACAGTAGAATTTTCAGGAAGACCAGTTTTGAAGCCTTTTTCCATAGTATCGCTTTGTGGAGTATCTTGTGCACCACCTGATATTTCTGGTTTCGGTACAACGATGTAGTAAGTTGTTTCTGCTACTGCATCCTCAGTTACTTCACCTGAATCTGTTCCACCTACAGTTGGAGTAGTTACAACGCCGTTTGAGTCAACTGCTCTTACTGTAACTTTATAGCTTCCATATTGTCCTAATGTGTAAGCTGCGATTTCTGGATTTGCTAGGTTTGCTGCTGCAGCTGTTTTAAGTGCTGCACGCGCAGTTTCTACCGCTTTTTCAGCTTCTAAAGCAGCTGTACGTGTTGACTCTACTTCAGTATTTTTTGTTGAAAGATTTGCTTGAGCTGTTGCTAGTTGCGCTTCAATAGATGCTTTAAACTCTTTTACATTAGCAAGTTTTCTTTCTGCTAATTCTTGAGCTGTTGGAGAAATAGAACGTAGTTTTAAGTTATCTAATGCTTTTTGAGCATCATCTGCTATTCTCGTTTGTCGGTCTAATAGTTCTTGAAGACGAGCTAATTCATTTGCTGCTCCTTGTGCATTTTCCACCGCTTCTGCCGCTGCTTTAGTTTTTTCTGCTGCAGTACGCTGAGCTGCAATGTATGCTGCTTCTTCAGCTTTTGCCGCATCAAATACTTTTTGGCTTCCGTCTGGAGCTGTCACTGTTAATTTCGTTTTAATTGTTTCTGATTGCGCAGCATCAGATTTGTCATCGATAGTATCTGTGAAGTCAACATTAGCTTTTGAAGATTTTAGTAAATCTACTGAAGCATCTTTGGCTTCTGAGTAGCTTGTTGATGTTCCAGCTGGTTTAGCATTTTGAATTGATGCTACATCTGTAGAAGATGCTTCACGGTATGAAACATATCCTTTAAATCCTGATGCTGTTTCAACTTCCCAACCAGCATTTGACTCTTTAGCTGTTACTGCTGTACCGTCAGAAGATGTCCATTGGTTTGTTACTGAGTCATAACTTACTGTAACTACCATACCTTGTTCTGAAGATGTGTTATCTTTTTTAACTAGAGTCTCTTTACGTGTAACATTATCTACTGCAGTTACCTCACCATTTTTACGGATTTCTGCAATCTTGTCCACTAATGTTGGCGCTGAAGATGTTGCATTCCATGTACGTTCAAACTCATAAACAACGAACTTAACATCACCATTTGCTTGAGCATCTGTATAAACACGACGTTCAATAAGAGTTGATGTGCCATTACCATTGTCTTTTAGTTCATAAGCTTTTTCAGTCGGTAACGAATATTTACCTGTCGCATGGTTAAATTCCGCTTTAAGCGTATTACCTGCTGCATCAGTTACCATAGCAAATTCACGTTGAATATTTGCTTTCACCTTGTCAGTTGTTGCTTTAGCTGCAATACTATCAACACCAACATATTTTGTAGATTCTGGAGTTACAGTTAAGTTAAGAGTTGAATCACCTGTTGTAGATGCTGCAGCTAATACCGCTCCTTCTTGCACAGCTGTATTTGTAGTACCCGCAGCTACTATCCAGTTTCCATCTTTAACTACAAGTTTTGTAACTGTACCGTCTGGCATTGTGATTTCTGCTTTGTTAGCACCTTTTGAAATTGTCACAGGTACATTTGTCGCGTAAGCTTCAACATTTTTAACAGTAATCTTAGGTGCTACTGCAATTGTAATGTTTTCATGAGCTTCTTGACCATACATATTCCAATCCATATTTCTTGCATTGGTTGTATTATTATAGTCTTTGGCATAAGTTGCTGCTGTGAAAATTCCAGCTTCTGTTGCTGTTCCAGTAATATCTCCAGTTTGTGGGTTATAATTTAATCCTGGTACAACATCATTAATTGATGTCTTACTTCCTGTATACACACCATTTAAAGCTGTGTGGGCTGTTACTGTTTGTGGACCATTTTCTGTTCTTATTTTAGATCCATCAACTGCAGTAAAAGTTGCTCCACCTGTTTTTCCAGGAGCAGTTTTTGAACCAGCAACAACCTTATCGCCACCAGTTGTGTATGCATAATCAGCTCTTTCATCACGAGTCATTCCATCGTTATCAACATATTTAATATTATGATTAACTTGGTCGCCTATTGTTACTAATTTTGATGATCCTTGAATAACTGGTGCAGATGTATCTTGCCATCCTATCCATCCAGCTGTTAAGTCTCTGAAAGTAACTTGCTGAGTAGCTCCATCTTTCGCTACAGTTACGACATAACGCATGTCATATACACCATTTTGAAGAGTAGATGCTACATATCCTTCTACAGTGTCTGTAGTTTCATTATAAGCTAATCCTGGAAGTAAGTTACTTAAAGCTATGTTTGTGATTGTGTATCCTGCAGCAGTTGCCTCCGGTGATAAACTGAAACGTTTTTTTACATCAGTAAGATACACATAGTGATTACCTTGTTCATAAGTATAACCATAGATTTCTGTAGCTAGATACTCATAAGCACCTCCTGCTCCCCATATTGAATTCCCATTAGTTTTTCCTGTAGCACGAATTTTACCTTTCCATAATTCTGCTTCACGTCCAAGTTTCTGAGCTTCTGTTTTTGATAAAGGAATGTCTGTACGTCCACTAACCCCGGCTTGTCCACTATTAGCCGCAGGTACATCAGTGTTTTCAGATTGATATCCATGAATATAAACTTTATAGTTGCTGTTACCATCTAGTGTTTTGTAAGACTTACCTGTAGAACCAAGGAATTCACCATTTTCTTTTCTTAGTTCTGTAGAAGCAGCTGTGTATCCTTCGTTTGCTGAAAGAGCTACTGAGAATTTCCCATCTCGGCCGATACCGTTTCGTTTCAATTCATCATAGACTGCCTGAATTGACTCGTTCAAACGGTTCAACTGAGCATCCACTTGTTCTTGTGCCAAACTCTTATCAGCCAACAATTTGTTTGTTTCCGCAAGGACAACTTTGTTTTTAGCAATTGCTGCCTCGATAGCATCTTTGCTCTCAGCAGAAAGATCCTTTTTATTCATCTCTGAATAAGCTAATTGGTTGGTAACTTCTGCTTCAGATAAAATTTGGTTCAAAACCTTAGTATCTACTGTAGGATTGTCTTGATTTTGATTAGCCGCTTCTTCTTTCTTTGCAGTTTCAGCAGCGTTTGATTCTACAAGAACTGTCGCTAAAGCCTTAAGTGCTTCTGTTTGGCTATCAACTTCTGATTGTCCATCTGTTGAATTCGCAAAAACTGATTTTGCAGTTGCTAAAGCTTCCTTTGCAGCAGAAAGGGCACTTGCATCTGCATTCTTAGCTGCAGCGATACGGTTCTCTAAACTTGAAATTGCTTCATAGAGTGCTGTTTTATTGGCAGCAACCTTTTCAGCAGCTTTTTCAGTACTTGCTTTAGGAGCTTCTGTTGGTGTGTTTTCTTCTGTGACTTTATTAACTTGCGCTTCTTTTTGAACTGAAGCATCTACCTTTTTAGGCTCCTCTGCCTTTACCTCTTTTTCAGTTACTGAAGTGTCTGCTTTCGTCGAAGACCCATCATTTTCTGGATTAGAAGCTACTACTGATGAATCTGCAGTATTCCCATTAACTGACGTTTCTGAAGCTGATACTGCACCATTTCCAAGGAACATCAAACCAGCCGCAATAGCTACCGATGCCGCTCCAAAACTATATTTACGAATACCGTAACGGATATATTTTTCTACCCTGAAATCTTGTTGTTGCTTGCCTTTCATTGAGTCAAACAACCTCCTTTTATTTATTTTCATGTTCTCAGAAATACCTCAACTAAAAAAAGCTTCCGAATATTATCAAAAATAGTCCAGAAGATAATTTTCAGTTTTTATTCCTTCACATGCACCATTTATTTTATCAAATTACTCCACCCTGATCAAATAATATAATTTAAAACTGCAAACATTTATTAATTTTTGAAATAATAAATTGCAAGAATAAGTGCAACATTTACTCAAACTCATCCATTAGAGCTTCATAAGCAGTTCTGTAAGCTAAGCATTTGCGTCTTCATTGCCTCCTTTCTACCAGGATGAATAAGCGTCCTCAAATAAATTCCTAAATTCTCTACCTAAGAATAGCAAGCAAACTCCAATATAGTAAAAAATGAGAGTATCAGATATAAATTATAATGTAGGTGACAGTCTATTCATATACGCTTTAATTCTTTCAAGTAAAAAATAATAAATCAAAAAATCATTCATATTTCAATCTCATAGTAAAGGATATGATAAACAAAGCAGTCTAAAATAGAAAAACAAAAAACTACCAAAAATAAATTTGGCAGTTTTAGGGTAAGGAAACCATTAATACAAATAGTTTCTCATAATCGTTTATCTCAATAAAAAACCAGAGCTACTGCCCTGGTTTCTTTATTAAGCGACTTGAGTCGTTACCTTATTATTTAAGAGTAACTGAAGCTCCAGCTTCTTCAAGTTTAGCTTTGATTTCTTCAGCTTCAGCTGCAGCAACACCTTCTTTAATAACTGATGGTGCACCGTCAACGATAGCTTTAGCTTCTTTAAGACCTTCGCCTGTGATTTCACGTACAACTTTGATAACGCCAACTTTTTTGTCGCCTGCAGATGTCAATTCAACGTCGAATGAATCTTTAGCAGCACCAGCGTCAGCAGCACCAGCTGCAGCAGCAGCTACAGGAGCAGCAGCAGTTACGCCAAACTCTTCTTCGATAGCTTTTACAAGGTCGTTCAATTCAAGGATTGAAGCTTCTTTAA
>OKSF01001691.1_pt1 | contig 17007 bp, 13 predicted proteins | sample 1606061 | NCBI WGS metagenome assembly OKSF01 (sample SAMEA3541567, study PRJEB24748) | human gut metagenome | biome: human gut; feature: human-associated habitat; material: faeces | place: China | collected 2012 | reverse complement strand
GATACAGGTACTTTCTGAGAATATGCTTTATTCACTGTTGGGTGGAGTGCTCGGATTAATTCTGAGTTATGGCGCAACTTTCTTTTTGGGAAGTATGCTGTTTTCCATTGACTTTATGGGTAATGGTGTGACGGATTTGCGGACCATGTGTATGGATCTGCTGTTTGACCCGGTTGTGTTCTTGCTCGCATTTTTTGCCTGCTTTGCACTTAATTTATTGAGTGCTGCCATTCCGGCATGGAGAGTGACACGGACAAATATTGTGGATGCCATCAATGAGAGATAACCGAAACATTCAACAAACTAATTTTTAAGAAGATGCAACTGTTAAAACAAATATGGAACGAACGTCGCTCGAACGGGTGGCTGTGGGCAGAATTGCTGATTGTTTTCGTGGTGTTGTGGTATATTGTCGATTGGACGTATGCAACAGCACGTACTTATTACGAACCGCTGGGATATGACATCACCAATACTTACTATCTGGAACTCAGTCTGAAAAACAATAAGAGTGATTCTTATATTCCGAGAGGGCAGAAGGAAACGACGACGGGACAGGACATTGTTGAACTGACTAACCGACTCCGTCGCTTGCCGGAAGTAGAGGCTGTCTCGATATCAGTGAATGCACGTCCGTATATAGGAAGTAATTCCGGCATCCGTTTTCGCCTTGATACGCTGGTGCGCAGTCCGTTGAGACGTCCGGTAACACCGGAGTTTTTTCAGGTGTTCCGTTATCAAAGTGCGGATGGACAGGGATATCAGCCTTTAATGCAGGCTATAAAAAACGGAAATGCGGTTCTCAGCGAGAATATATGGCCTGACGGTTATAAGGGTGACCGTACGTTGTTGGGAAAAGAAGTCGTGAATGTGGATGATTCTACAGACGTTTATAAAATAGCTGCCGTATCGACTAAGGTACGTTACAATGATTTTTGGCCAAATTACAGCGATCGCTATATGGCTATTCCTCTTACGGAAGCACAATTGGCTGAGATTAATGATGACCTGTATCCGCTCAATACGGAAGTTTGCCTGCGTGTAAAGCCGAATACGGCTCCCGGCTTTCCGGAGCGTCTGATGGAACAGTCGGATACCCAGTTCAGTGTGGGAAATCTTTTTATACTGAAGGTACACGATTACGAGATGATACGTGAGGATTATAATCGTACCAATGTCAATCAGATGCAGACGCGGTTTTGGATGATGGGCTTTTTGTTGGTGAATATCCTGTTGGGAATAGTCGGTACATTATGGTTTCGTACCCAGCATCGTCGTGGAGAACTCGGACTTCGTGTCGCAGTCGGTTCCACCCGCATGGGACTCTGGCATCGTCTTAATAAAGAAGGCTTGTTGCTACTGGCACTGGCTACTTTGCCTGCTGCAATTATTTGTTATAATATAGGTTATCTGGAACTGACGGAAGGTGGTATAGAGTGGAGTATCATTCGTTTTCTTATCACTTTTTGTGTGACAAGTCTTTTGATGGCTTTGATGATACTCATAGGCATTTGGTTCCCCGCCCGGCAGGCGATCCGTATACAGCCGGCAGAAGCCTTACGCGAGGAATAAAAAACTGAAGCTATTTGCATTGTTTTCAATATAATAACTTATCTTTGTAGGCAAAATGTTGAAAACAATGCTGTTTTTTGCTTATGAACCGACAATATTACTGTTTGTTTGTTGTTTTGTTCTTCGTTGTTTTTGCCCGGGCGGCGGCAGCAGAACATACATACAACATACTTTTTATTCAATCTTATACCTCGCAAACCCCTTGGCATAACGACCTGAATGAGGGGCTGACCAAGGGATTCAAAGAGAATGGACTGAAAGTAAATATTACTACTGAATATTTGGATGCCGATTTTTGGTCATTCAGTTCGGAGAAAGTGATTATGCAGCGTTTTTGTCAGCGTGCCCGTGACAGAAAGACGGATATGATTATCACAGCCAGCGATGAGGCTTTTTACACTCTTTTCTCTTCCGGCGATTCGTTGCCTTACCAAGTTCCGGTTGTGTTTTTCGGAATCAAATATCCCGATAAAGAACTTATAGCGAGTCTTCCCAATGTATGCGGATTCACCGCTAATCCCGATTTTTATGTGATCTTAAAGCAGGCACAAAAGGTATTTCCCCAACGGAAAGAAGTGATATGTGTGATTGACAACAGTTTTCTGAGTAATAAGGGACGTGAGGACTTCAAACAAGAATGGCAGCTTTTTCAGGAAGAGAATCCGGATTACAAGATGAAACTCTATAATACCCAGCATGAATCAACCAATCATATTATTGCGGCTATCTGTTATCCCCGCAATAGTTATGCTCGGGTTGTGGTTGCTCCCAAATGGTCACCGTTCCTTTCGTTTGTAGGCAAGAACTCCAAAGCACCGGTCTTCTCCAGTCAGAATGTGGGGCTGATGAACGGTGTATTTGCGGCATATGACGCAGACGCCTATACCTCTGCGATGTCTGCTGCAAAGAAGGCATCGCGAGTGTTGAAGGGGGAATCTCCCTTGAAACTGGGTGTGACGGAGACGGAACAGGGATTTATTTACGATTATAAACAGCTGGACTTCTTTCATATAGACCCGGATAAGGTTTCCTCCAGTGGCAGTGTTGTTAATCAGCCGTATTGGGAAAGATATAAATTATTGTTTATTCTTCTTTATCCATCTATCCTGGCATTGTTGATCGTCTCTATCGTGTGGCTCATTCGTGTCAACCGTCGTGAAGCTAAGCGACGGATACATGCCCAGACCCGCTTGTTGGTGCAGAATAAACTGGTGGAACAGCGGAATGAGTTTGATAATATCTTCCATTCCATACGCGACGGTGTGATCACATATGATACTGATCTTCATATTCACTTTACCAACCGTTCTCTGCTGAAGATCCTTCATTTACCCTCAGAATCGGGCGGACGGAATTATGAAGGAATGATGGCGGGCAGTATTTTCAAAATATACTATAACGGTCAGGATATCCTTTACAAGATATTGAAGAAGGTGGGAGAGACTGGGCAGAGTGTCATTATTCCCGATGGGGCTTTTATGAAAGAAGTACATAGCGAACATTATTTCCCGGTTTCCGGGGAAGTTGTTCCGATTCATTCAGGCGGGCAGATTACCGGTATGGCACTTTCGGCACGCAACGTATCGGATGAAGAAATGCAGAAACGTTTCTTTGACATGGCCGTGGAGGAAAGTTCTATTTACCCTTGGCAGTTTGATGTGGAGAGTAATAGTTTCATCTTTCCGCAAGGTTTTCTTGTTCGTTTTGGTTATGATGAGTCGATTACTTCCATCACCCGCGACGAAATGGATCGTATGGTTTATCCGGAGGATTTGAAGGAAATGCGTATTCTCTTTGATAAAACATTGGCGGGAAAAGAAACCAATACCCGTTTGAATTTCCGTCAGCGCAATGCCAATGGAGAATATGAATGGTGGGAATACCGTTCCTCTGTTATTTCCGGTTTGACGAGAGATTCGCTATATAATATATTAGGTGTATGCCAAAGTATTTTTAAGGGTGGTTCTGATTTAAGCGCCGGCGATGACGAGATTTGGGCGGGTGTCGTCGGCGATCTCGGCGATTGAGATGGCGACGGCGTGATCGGGGTCACGGTCCATTACGATGGCGTTGACGTCGGTCAGCTCGGCAAAGCGGTACATGCCACGTCCGTTGACCTTACTGGCGTCCATGAGGGCGACACTTTGACGAGCGGCACCGACCATAGCCGCTTTGGTCTCGGCCATCTGCGGAAAGTCGGTCGTAAAGCCGCAGCCGGGAACAAAAGCGCCAGGGCACATGACGGCAAGATCGGCGTGGACCATTTGGAGCGCCTGCATGGTAAGTGGGCCGTACAGATAGCGATGGCCTTTGCGCAGTGCCCCGCCCAGCATGACGACATCGACTAAGGGCATGCTCTCGTCGATGTAATCGGCAATGGTAATGTCGGCCGTGATGACGGTGATGCCATCGCGCTGGTCGAGGAGCCGGACGAACTCGAGCGCTGTGGTGCCCGAGTCGACGAGCAGAGTGTCACCATTGCCGACGAGTTCAATGGCGCTTTGCGCGATGGCCTGCTTGGCGGCGACGTTGACATTGATGCGGCGATCCTGCGTGGAAACGGTCAGGCGTTTGTGGAGCGATACGGCACCGCCATGCGTGCGGCGCAGCTTGCCTGCTTCGGCGAGCGCGTCCAGGTCGGCTCGGGCGGTGACGGAGGACACGCCAAAGGTCTGGGCGATTTCTGCTACCTGCACCGAGGCATTATGATCGAGCATCTCCATGATGGCGGAACGACGCTCGTCGGCGAAAGCTCGGGTTGTTGCGTGGGCCATATCTGCTCCATCATCGTCTGAAATTTGCAGGAATTGTGTTGACTCTATTTTCGTTCATTTTCTTTTTGAGTAAGAAAATACCTTTCGATTACTTATCTTTTCTATAAAAGAAAGACGATCAAGGCTCAAAACTCAATATCGAACACGCGCGCTCGGGTTCGATCCCTTCCGTTTGCTTTTCAAAAATGAAGGTTGAACCTCGCGCGATGACAATATCTCGCACGTGCAAAGCCGCTGAATTTCATACAATGAGCGCAGCAAAACGCAAGGTAAAACGCCTTGTGAACAACTACGCCCGATGTCCAGATGCGGGCGAGGGAGAGGAGCAAACGCTCATGGCACTTGTTACCACCGAAAAGATGCTCAAGGACGCTCAGGCCGGCCACTACGCCGTCGGCGCGTTCAACGTCGAGAACCTCGAGTTTGTTATGGCCGTTCTGGCCGCTGCCGAGGAGACCAAGTCCCCCGTCATCATGCAGACCACCCCGGGCACCATCAAGACCGCTGGTCTGGACTACTTCTACGGCATGGTCAAGGCTGCCGCCGAGCGCGCTTCCGTGCCCGTCGCTCTGCACCTCGATCACGGCGATGGCTATGACCGCTGCATGCAGGCTTTCCGCACTGGCTACACCTCCGTTATGATTGACGGCTCGCACGAGTCCTTCGAGGACAACATCGCCCTGACCAAGTCCGTCGCCGATGCTGGCCGCGCCATGGGCGTGCCCGTCGAGGCTGAGCTCGGCAAGGTCGGCGGCAAGGAGGACGACGGTCCCGCGGTTGAGGGCGAGAGCCCCTACACCGATCCTGCCGAGGCCAAGGAGTTCGTCGAGCGCACTGGCTGCACCTCCCTCGCTATTGGCGTTGGCACCAGCCACGGCGTGTACACGAGCGATCCGCACATCGAGCAGTCCGTGGTCAAGGCCATCCGCGACGCCGTCGACGTGCCGCTGGTCCTGCACGGCACCTCCGGTGTGCCCGATGAGCAGGTTGCCGAGGCCGTGAAGAACGGCATCTGCAAGGTTAACTACGCTACCGAGCTGCGTCAGGCCTTCACCAAGGGCTTCATGGCCTACATGGCCGAGAACCCCGCCTGCTTCGATCCCAAGAAGCCGGCCAAGGAGGGCATGCGCGAGATCACCGAGCTGGTTAAGATCCGCATGACCAACCTCAACTCTGTGGGCAAGGCAGAGTAACAGCAAGGGTACTCCGACTCGCTACATATCCCGGGGAGGGACGGGGGCTTAGTTCCCCAATCGTCCTCGGGCATGCAAAAAGCCTCGCTGCGCACTTCGTGCGGCGAGGCTTTTTGCCCCCTGCGGAAAGATTGGGGAACTAAGCCCTCGTCCCTCCCAGGTTGACCTACTCGAGGTCGTCGCCCTTGTGGCGTTAGGGCGGAAAATAATAAGAAGCCTTCGCGCTGCGGAATGATTTTGGAAACTAAGTACGGGGACCCGCCCAAGCCGTTCTGCTCAATCGCCCTTGTGGTGTTGGGGCTGAAAGGGTGGGACGCGTGGGTTATTTGGTTGTTAGGGTTAGTAGGTCGTTGGGGGTTTTGAGGTTGTAGGTGGCGTTTGGGATGTCTTGGTGTGATCCCCATGCCGCTCTGGCAAAACTGACCCCTGCCGAAGTTGCGCATTGTTCGTCGTAGACGGTGTCGCCAACGTAGACGACGTTGCCAGGATTCGCGCCCGTACGCCGGAGATATTCGAGCATGGGTGCGGGTGCGGGTTTATGTTCGGTTGTGTCTTCGACAAGGATGATGTGCTCAAAATACTTATCGAAACCAAGGGGTGCAATTTCTTTTGTGTATTCGTCGCGCGCACGTGAGGAGACGATGCCAAGTTTGCAGCCGCTATCGGCGAGTGTTGCGATGACTTCAAGCAAACCTGGAAACACGCTGATGGTGCTTTTAAAGCTGGCGGCAACTTGGCACCAGCGATCCAACGTTGCCTGCGAGTAGATTCCAAGTTTCTCAAGGGCATCCTTGCCGGGTATGCCGAGGGCAAATTCAAGCTCGTGTCGGGGGAGCGTTTTGCCGGTCTCTTCTTGGACAATCTGGACAAGCGATGATAGAACGCTTTCTTCTGTATCTGCCAATGTCCCATCAACGTCAAATACGATATGGTCAAAGTGCTTCATATGATTGCTCCTCTCTGTTGTTTGCCTGCAAGTTTGATGCGGTGACAGAAGAAAGGCTAGCGGGATTTCTGCCTGGTGCTATCGAGATTCTGCCTCGCTGCTCGATAGCTCGAAGGAGTGCATCCCATTTGTTCTTTAAATACCTGGCCAAGATGGCTTGCTGTCGCAAAGCCGCATTGGCGCGCGACTGTCTGGACCGTTCGCGTGGTGTGTGTCAAAAGTTCGCAAGCACGGTTTACGCGGTATGCGCGCAGATATGCCGCCGGGGTCGTTCCTGCGCAAGCTTCGATAATGCGGTAACACTCTCTTTCGCTTACGCCGGCTGCAGATGCCATCTGGGGCACATCTATAGCGGCTGCATAGTTCGCGCGGATATAGTCCAGGATTGCCTTGAACTGTACGTCGCGGTTGGTCATCCAAGAGGCGTTGTCGGAGGAAAAGAGCGGTTCGGCCTTGGCGTAAATCTGAATCCAGAGCTCTGACAAGCTATTCCGAAGCGCCATCTCGTTCTGCGGCCGTTGAAGGTCGTGGTTAAAGGAACTCTTTAGCAAATCGATAAAGGGCATATCGTCGGGGTTGGTGGGCGACCATTTGAGCACATCGACGCCTCGACATTGCAGTAAAGGATTGATATAGCGCTTTTGAAGGCGTCCCGCGGGATCGCCGAGCATCGACGGCTGAAAGATATGCAACATTTGAATGGCTGGTGCCGAATTGGGTGATTGCAGCGTGCTGTGCAAAACGCCACCGTTGATAAAGCCGGCGGACCCTTCCTCAAAGCGTACGTGCTCATGAGCCGCGCGCGTTCGATAGTCAATCGCTCCCTGCTCCATGTAGAAAAGCTCAACTTCGGAATGCCAGTGCCAGGGGACGGAATTGCCCGGATAGCGAGCGAATTCTGCGCGTTCGGCAATATAGGGCCAGTCATCGGCGGTCTCGGGAAACGCTTCCTCGCGTCCTCCGCGGTGCAATTCTATGTGATCCATGTTTCGCATGGCATCAGTATAAAGCGCGATGGGCTTAGATTGCTCTTGCCTGTTCGGGGAACGCCTTGTTTAGGGATGCTTGGAGCTTTTCGAACGATGCTCGCAAGTTGAGGTTCTGGTCGGTTGAGCGTTTTGCTTTTGTGGTGGGGGAGTCGAGGAGGCCATTTCTCTGTGTCGGGGGGAAGGAGAAAAGGTCTGCATGTGTTAGGGATGGCTGCTGTGTTGCGTCATTGGAAGAATGCATGCTTATGCGGCCTCCTCGATGTCCACCAAAAGGTTGCGCACAGGGTGTGCTGCTAGGTCCCGTGCGTTGGCAGTATTATGCAGCGGACCGTTCAAAGAAGCGCTAAAGAAAGGCTTAACCTGGTTTGGTGTTACGATGAAACCGCAGGTCAAGGCTATTGAGTAACACTCTTGAAAGGTTTTGGGCTTAAGGGCTTTCTAAGGTTTGTGACGTGGATGTGGCTCGGACGTGCGGAGCGTGTGAATGCTCGCTGTTAGCGCTGCGGCTCTGTGGCGCGCACCTGCTCGATGACCTTTTCCATCGTGGCGTCGATGCGGTCTTTTTTGAGTTCGCATTCCCAGATGGTTATGGGCGTCCAGCCCATTTGAGTGAGCGCTGCCACAGCAGCACGGTCGCGCTCGACGTTGCGACGGAACTTTGCCTCCCAAAACTCAACGTTGCGCTTGGGCTGGCTTGGGTTGCACTTGGGGCAGCGGTGCCAAAAGCAACCGTTGACGAAGATGGCGATCTTGCGGCCGGGGAAGGCGATGTCGGGCTTGCCGGGTACCTTCCATTCCAAACGATAGCCCGTAAGGCCCGCGGCCCGTAGGCGCTGACGTACGAGCAGCTCGGGCTTGGTGTTGGCGCGCTTGTTGCCCTTCATGGACTTTTTGATGGCGGCGCGACGGCGGACCAGTTCGCGCTCGTCAGCGGAGAGGTCCGAGGTATCGATGCCGTCGAGCAGACCGGGCTTGGGACGCTTTTTGCTGCGGCGTTTAGGTGCGCGCTTGGGTTTGGTAGCGGGGTGTTCGGTCGTGGCGGCCTCGGCGTCGTTGACAGTGCCGTTGGACTCAAGCCGGTCTTCCTTCAGCTCAATCAGGGCATCGATGAGCCCCTTGTCTGCGGGCATCCATTCCACCGTGGCAAGCGAGGTGCGCGGAATCCAGCGGATATCAAGTTGGCGGTCGTGCTTCTGAGGCTCATCGGATTCATCGGCGAGCGAGCAGTAGTAGCACTCCATGGAGAGATGAAAATCGGGGTAGTCATACTCAACGGTGTAGAAATCGCGCAGGTTGGTGACTTTTACCTGCAGCTCCTCCATAAGCTCGCGGCGTACGGCGTCCTCGGGCGTCTCGCCGCGCATGAGCTTGCCGCCTGGGAACTCCCAAAGTCCCTGCATGTCGCCATAGCCGCGCTGCACGGCAAGCAGCTCGTCAGATCCTTCCTTGCGAATGATCCCAGCGGCAACATGAACAGTCTTCAACAGGAGCCCTCTCTCAACATCAACACATGGCAGACTACGCTTACCTTACGCAACGGTAAGGCAAGCGTAAGCCATATCGATGGTAGCCGACTCGTCTTCTTGCGACTATAGATGCCGTAGACTAATCGCAAGAAAGGACTCGGTATGCAAACCACGCACATGGCGACCCCGGTACTGGAGGTCGCGCATCTCGAAAAGGTATATGGAGCGCTGGGCAATGTGACCCGCGCGCTCAACGACGTCAGCTTTACCGTCAACCGCGGCGAATTCGTTGGCATCATGGGCGCCTCGGGCTCGGGCAAGTCGACGTTGCTCAACTGCGTGTCGACCATCGATAGCGCCACGAGCGGCACCATTCGCATCAACGGGCAGGACGTTACGCGCATGAAGCAGGCCAAGCTCTCGCAGTTCCGCCGCGAGGAGCTGGGCTTTATCTTCCAGGATTCCAACCTGCTCGATACGCTCACGGCACGCGAGAACATCGCCCTGCCGCTCACCATCGCCCGCACAAATTCGGCAGAGATCTCGACCCGCGTGCAGGACGTGGCCGCGCGTCTGTCCGTGAGCCAGGTGCTCGACAAATATCCCTACCAGATGTCCGGCGGCCAGCAGCAGCGCGTTGCCGCCTGTCGCGCGCTTGTCACCGACCCCACCATGATCATGGCCGACGAGCCCACCGGCGCCCTCGATTCCAAGAGCGCTCGCCTGCTGCTCGAGAGCCTGGAGGCCCTGAATCGCCGCCTGCGCGCCACGGTGCTCATGGTTACGCACGACAGTTTTGCCGCCAGCTACACGAGCCGTGTGCTGTTTATTCGTGACGGCAAGATCTTCACCGAGCTGCGCCGCGGCGACACCGACCGCCGAGAGTTCTTCGACCGCATTATGGAGGTCGTTGCCATGATGGGCGGTGAGGGCTCCGATGCTCTGTAAACTCGCTTGGGGCAACGTCCGCCGCGCCGGCCGCGACTACCTCGTTTACTTGTTGACGCTCACCCTGGGCGTCACGGTCTTCTATGCCTTTAACACCGTCTCGATGCAGGTCGACATCGCCGGCATCGAGGAAGCGGGCTTGTCCGAGGTCATGGGTATCATGCTCGGCTACCTCACGTACTTTTTGGCCGGCGTCATGGCCTTTTTGATGGTGTATGCCAATAACTTCATCATGAAACGCCGCAAAAAGGAGTTTGGCCTGTACCAGGTGCTCGGCATGGGCCGCGGGCGCGTCGCCACGATCATGGCGCTCGAGACGGTGATCGTCTCGGTCGTGGCCTTTGTCGCCGGCATTGTGCTGGGTGTGGGACTCTCCCAGCTCATGACATTCTTTACGGCCTCGCTCTTTAAGACACAGATCGCCAATTTTCACTTCTTCTTCTCGGTGCATGCGTTCAACCTGACCCTTGCCTGCATGCTCGTGATGTTCGTACTCACGTTACTGCTGAACCTGCGCGCCGTTCGTCGCACTAAGCTCATTGAGCTCATGGGTGCCGAGCGTCGCAACGAGAGCATCAAGACACGCAACCCCTGGATCGCGATTGCCATCTTTGCCGTGGGCGTGGTGCTTGTGGGCGCGGCCTATTACCGTCTGCTACGTGATGGGTTTCCGCTAACCGCGACGGACAGCAAGCTGCAAGAGGCCATGAGTCAGTTTGGCATTACGACCGCTATGGTTACAGTGGGCACTTTTGCCCTGTTCTGGGGACTCTCGGGCATGCTCATCAAGCTGCTGCAGAGCCTGCGCGGCGTGTATTGGCGCGGCCTCAACATGTTTACCGTGCGCCAGCTTGCGGCCAAGGTCAACACGGTGTGCTTTTCGATGGGCGTTATCGCGATGATCCTGTTTCTGGCCATTACCTCGGTGACCTGCGGTATGTCGATCGCCAACGTGATGAACGAAAACCTCGAGCGCTATACGCCGGCGGATATGACGCAGACGTATATCTATTACATGCCCGATAGGCTCGACTACTACAAGGAGTATGTCAATCCTTCCGAGGCCGATCGCATGGTGCTGGCAGACGCAACGGTCGATTTGTACTCTGCATGGCACGGTGACCGTATCGATCCCGATAACGTTGCGGAAAGTATCAAGGGCAAGTCGGCAGATAATGGCAACGAGGCCGGAAAGAAGGTCAATATCGCCGACGTTGCCGGCGAGCATGTGCAGATTGATTCGTATCTGAGCTATACGCTTGGCGGCTCGGATCCTTCGGTGACGGCGGGCGAGATGTGCAAGGCCATGGGCGAAAAGCTCCCCAAGGCGCTCGAGGGTAGCAATGCCGATGATATGGGCCTGTTTGTGACGCCGGCGAGCCAGTACAACAAACTGCGCCAGATGATGGGCAAGGAGCCGGTGAGCATTGGCCGCGACCAGTACTTGCTTACGTGCGATATGGGCGGCGAGTTGGGCGACCTGTACACCAAGTACATGGCTGGGGGCCATACCCTCACCTTGGGCGGACATACGCTCAAGCCCGCAACCGATAAGTCGGACGAGGACACGGCTGCCATCGCCAACTCGGCACTCGGCAGCAATCCCGGTACCGTGGTCGTAGCCGACGAGCTGCTGTCCCAGCTTAACCTGCAGCCGTATTCCAGTAATCTGCTCGTTAACTACAAGCAGGGGATGGATGTGACCAAGGCAGACGAGAGCATTAAATACACCATGCTCGACAATCTGCTCGTTGACGGCAAGGAGCCGGGGTCGTGGGGAGTCTTCATGACACGCTCCGAGATCTATACGCAGGCGGCGCAGATGAACGGCATGATTAGCTACCTAGCCATCTATATTGGCTTTGTGCTGGTCGTTGCATGCGCGGCAATTCTGTCGATCCAGCAGCTCTCCAACGTGGCAGATGGCAGCCGCAGCTATCGCGTGCTGGCGCAGATCGGCTGTGACGACCGCCAGATTCGCCATTCGGTGATGGCGCAGCAAGCGGTGTTCTTCCTGTTCCCGCTGGCAGTGGGTCTGGCGCACTCCTTTGTGGCGCTCAAGGTGATCATCGAGCTGGTGAGCACGTTTGGCAACATGAGCATCGGCGGTACCGTGGGCCTCACCTGCGCGATTTTCCTGGCGGCCTATGGTGGTTACTTCCTGGTGACCTACCTCATGAGCACCGGCATGGTACAAGCTGCCATCGCCACCCGTTACAGCGAGTAGCAGACGGGCAAAACCGTCGCAAAACCAACGCAAACAACCGCCGCGGAGGGAGTCGGCCCCCTTCCGCGGCGGTTTTTTGCCCGCCTGATGCATCTCAAAACTAAGTGAGTAGACTTTTTTGGATCTGCCGAGCACATTGCGACAAACGCTCAACAAAACCGCAGGTCAGGGCTGTGGCGTTTTGGGGCGTGCTCGGCATCCCGCCAAAAGCCTACTCACTTGGTTTTTACCGCTAGAAGACCGCCGCGAGGGAAAGCAGCTCCCTCGCGGCGGTTGGCGTTTGCCCAGATAAAACCTGCCAAAACAAACCTGTCCCTTTTTAGCAGGTTATCGCTTCCAAAAGTGGAGGATCAGCGTGGTACCTTTTGGTGGAGGGGGGATATTGATTAATTCGGGTAACATTTTTTTAACGCCGGGAACGATGTTAAAATACCCAAAATGCTATCTAGGAGCTTTGATTCTATGGCAACCGAGGCAGCTACCCTGCAAAACGTGACGCGCTCGTTCCTCTGGCATTCAATTATGTTGTTTATAGGGGCGGCTGGTCTGTATTGTGTGGCGCCAAGTATTTATACGGGCCTTTCTGGCACCGTTCTTATCGGTCTGCATCTGTTTTCGGGCTTCTGTGTGGGCCTCATCTCTCGCCCTGTGAGACCGGGTATTTCCAAAAGGCTTTTTGGACTTATGCTCGTAGACATTGCACTTCTTGTGATGTACACGATATCTCTTAATGTCTTTCATCAATTTCATGTTGTGGTTTCGGCGCTCGCGTTTATTTTGTTGTTACTAGCCCCCTTGCTTGTCGCTTGCTGTTCTTGGGTGCTTGGCGGTGAATTCGCAAACATACGTGCGGGATTAAAGGGGAAACATGTGGCCGATGGCTCTGCTCTCCACGGGTATCCTGAGCTCGCACTTTACAGCCCCGTTGTGCTCTTGATTGCTTTGCTTGTTGGCCTTCAGTTTCTTCTCGTCCCGTTGATGGACTCCATCGGTTCTTTCCTTTCCGTTAACGCCGAGATGGGGGTTGCTGCCTCGCTCGTCGAACCTCTTGCGTTTGGTAATGCCGCCGTTATTCTCGATACGGATTGTTTGTTTTCGCGCAATATAAACATCGGGGCTGTGCTCCTGAGCTTTGGTGGGCATCAAGAGATCGTATTGCTTCTGGTTACCGTTTTGGGCAGTATCCTTGCCAGGGCCATAACGCGATTTTTCCCCGACTTAACGAGCGCTTTTTCTGCGGCCGCCAAATTAGGAGGAAAACACTCTGCAGTTGCCGATATCCCTACGGCTTCGGGTTTTTCTCAAAGGGAGTCCGCGGTTTTCTCTATGAGGATAGAGGGAAAAACGTACGAGGAGATTGCTTCTGCCTTGGACATTTCCCCGTCTACTGCCCGTACCTATTTGTCGCGGGCCTTGACTAAAACCGGATATAAAAACATTTCAGAGGCGACGGCTGGACTTCTCTTGTCAAAGGATGCGTGGCATCTTGACGCAACAAAAGGCCATGATCACCGTTCAGAATCGCTGGGGTCCTCATCGTTCAATCAGAACTGCAGGATAGTCTTCGTCTGCTTCCTGTTTATGTATGCGTCTGGAATGGGCATCGAGGAAATCCTCGTATGCTTCGGCTTTGAGCATGATGCGATAATCCTATCGATAGCTATAGTGCTTGTGGCCCTGTGTTGCCGTGCGGCTATACGGTGGATGTCTGAAATGCACTTGTGCCTTTCGCCTGAACTCACCCTTTCTTCGGTGTCTGTGGGTGCTGGAGCAGCGTTCTGGGTTCACGATGTGGTAAGTCGACTGTACATTTTCTTTGAGTCCGTTGGGAGCGGTGAGGCCGTTGGCGGCCTTATGCCTGCCTTACGCGTGACTGCGTTCCTTGTCGTACTTATCCTTATGGCTAATTCGCTGCTATTCTTGCGTTCGAAAGATACGGTTCGGGTGGGTGATCGACGCGATACCGTGCGTGAGGCCTTCTTGAGGCTTGGTTTCACGCCGCTTTATGCCGATATCATGACATGCGTTTTTGATGGCAATAGAACCACCGAGATTTGCGCACATCTTAACGTTGCTCGGGGAACCGTCAAAGAGGCCAAGAGCAAGAGCTATGCCTTGCTTGGAGTTCACTCGGAGCGTGAACTTAGAGATAGGGTTTTTAGTCTTATGGCAGATGTTATAGAAAATAGCAGGTAGAAGCCTGTAGACAAATAAGATTGTAAATCCATCCTACACGTCTACAGACAGTTCTGACGATGAAGGCGATACTTCCGGACAACGGGTCTGACGACTCGTGTGTTGCGAACCGGAGGTGCTTGCTGTGAAGACCTGTGATTGCCTCACATATGTACGGCTTAATTTAGAAGTTCTTGCGCGCAACCGGGGAATTATGTTGCTGACGGCGCTGCTCGCGCTCGTATTCTGCATCCCGGTATTTCTATCCGTTCCAACGGGAGCAGATTATCTATATGGTAGAGCTTCCATCGAAGACCAGAGAGCCCTTTTGGTCTCTCAAGTCTCTGACGGCGTTTATGACACTGCCCCACAGGAGCTCAACAGCATCATTGCCGACGAAAGGGCGTGCCTTGATCGGGCGCTTGAAAGCAAGGCGGACTCCAGAGAGTATTACGATGCGATTGCCGATTACGACAATCTATTGCTCAAGGAATACCGACTCGGTTATTTGAATGGTGTTGATTCGGAGTTATCGCTTGAAGCCCAAGAACGTCTTCCCCGAGCCATATCGATGCTGGCCCATCCGGAATCGTACGACTCAACAACAAAAATGCCCGGGATGATCCTTCTCGCATATTATTGCGGCGCTGTTCCTGCAATAGCGTGGCTTTTGGTCCCGGTCCTCGTCCTCTATATGTCGCTTGAGGGGGATGGAAAGCGGTTCTACGATCGAGCGTTGTTGTCAAAGTTAGAGATGAATGCATGCCGCGTTCTCGTCTCTGGTATTGCATCGATGCTGGTTTTGGTTCTGGCGTTGGCTCCCTGTTTTGTATTGGCAACGGTGTTTAACGGTGTAGGTCAGACAGAGTACCCAGTCGTATTCATTCAGTATGGTGACGTAGTCGAAAGAACTGTGTTAGTTCAGCTAGGGCTATTTGCCGTCTTTGAAGCTGTGCTGTCGATGATGTTTGCTTGCTTGGGCGTGTGCGTGTACGCCGGAAGCAGAAACAGGGCCATTTCGTCCATGGTGATCGCTCTTGTGGGGGGCATAAGCCAGCTTCCGTTTTATGCGAGCAAAGATGCTCCATGGCATGCGTTGCTGCCGTATATGGTGTCGAGCTATTCTGCCTCTTCGTTTGCGCTCGGCGGCGCATCTTACGCCAATGGAGCGGAGGTATCTCTCGTTCCTGAAGCCAGTGCATCGCACTGCCTCTTTGCCGTGATGGGCGCGTTTGCTGTTTGCGCGTTGGGGGTCATTTCGTTTTCGCGTCTAAAAAGCAAGAATCGCTGGGCCTGGAACCATATTCGCCCGGATAGTTTGGGCGAGAAAAGCTTGCTCTCTCTGTCGCTGGATGCGTTGACGGTTGGAAAAAACCAGCTGGTAAAGGGATTGCAGTTTGATATGCCCGCTGGCCAGATATGGGGTCTTGTCGCGCCAAATGGACATGGCAAGACTACGCTACTGAATACTCTTTGGGGAGATGCTGGGCCATCAGTGCGCGTGTCAGGTTCTCTCTGTTTTCATGCAAAAGTATGCGTCGACCGTGAGGAAATGAGAAAGGTATTCTTTTTGGTTCCGAATAGGCCGTCGCTATTGATTCCATACATGACCGTCGCTTTTCATCTCGACCGATGCAGGAGAATTTGGCATTCACCTCGCACTTTGGACCAAGTGCTTGATCGCTTTGACTTGACTGGGTTGAAGAATACGCCCGTATCTAGGCTGTCTGATGGAAATAGACAATTACTTAATGTCGCGATGGCGTATATGTCCTATTGCGAAGTCGTCCTTTTGGATGAGCCCATGAATGCACTTGATGTGAGACACGTTGCGATTGTTTCGAATGCTCTTAGAGATGAAGCGGGTAGAGGAGCACATGTCATTATCTCTTCTCATCTTATCGGAAACCTCGAATCGCTCTGCGATGCCTCCGTATTGCTCACAGGGGATGACTCGCGTGTCGTTACCAGAGAAATGGGAGGTGATTCGAAGTGGATCGGTAATGTATACGCGCAGCTTTTCAAGACGAACGACAGTAAAACTAGGAAAGGAAGATAACCATGAAACGCCATGTAACGAAGAACTTTGTGAAGGCAATGTTCGCATGTTTTATGCTTACCCTGTCGATGGTCACAATTCCCGTTTGTGCGACGGCGAAACCAGATGCAGGTTCTGTCGCGCCTTGTCGTCTTGTGACAGCGGACGTCTTGGACACTTACAAGTCGTTCTCCACTGCGAACCACCCGAGCGAGAATGTTGATTGTTTCGACCAGACATACAAGAGGCTGTCTTTCAAAACTTCGTATTCTCGTACGGGGCAAACGATTCTCTATACGGGTGCCGCGTTAAGCCCACGCGGCAACGGGATGCCCGGGTTTGAGACAAAATATCAGTGCACATATCGTACCTGGTAGACAACTCTAGGATCGGATCTCTCCGAATAACTTTGTGGCGGACTTGTTTAACGCTACCGCTCCTTCGTTTATCTCAATCTGTAACATCTGACTGGCAAAAACGCTTCTACCTGTTACAGATTGAGATTATTCGACGCGCGTTCTGTAACTCGTCTCGATCTGTAACAGTAAGACGGCGATTTGGTCTCCATATGTTACAGATTGAGACGAAAGAAAGCGTGAGCTAGAAAACCGCCGCGAGGGAAAGTACTCCCAACACATGATATGGATCTGTCATTTTCCTTTGTCTGCTCCCCTTTATG
>OKSF01001684.1_pt1 | contig 17064 bp, 14 predicted proteins | sample 1606061 | NCBI WGS metagenome assembly OKSF01 (sample SAMEA3541567, study PRJEB24748) | human gut metagenome | biome: human gut; feature: human-associated habitat; material: faeces | place: China | collected 2012 | reverse complement strand
CCTCAAATCTCTTATGAGAGGATACAGAATCCTTACTGACTCCAAGAATAACTGCACCTTTTTCAGTAAACTGAGGGTATCGCTCGGAAAAGCCACATGCCTGTTTCGTACATCCTGCAGTATTATCCTTGGGATAGAAATATAATATTACTTTTTTCCCTGTATAATCCGATAATCTATGTGTTTTCCATTTTGATCTGGCAACTCAAAATCAGGCGCCTTACTTCCTACTTCCAGCATTATTTATTCCTCCTTCTCTATAACTTTCTCTTTTTTCGCCTTTTCTTTTCTATTCCCGGCGATCATTTTATGACCTGTATATATCGCCATTATCATACATAGCATAGAACTCAAAGCAAAGTATTTGTGACTTGTTTTTAGCTTTTTATATCCAGTGTAAAAAGTCCCAAACATTGTGATTAATGCTCCTGCTGACCAATATTTATGTGCTTTCATGTGATTCCTCCATTTTTCAGTGTATTCAATTGTAATTATACTCTACCGCATTCCTATGTCAATTTTATAATAGATCTTTCCTATAAAATTTTTCAGACGAGATTTTTCAGAATATCAGAGGGTGATTAAAAACTATGTGTTGTTATTCTTTAATCTTTCTTTGAAAATCTGATAAAAGGTTTGCCTACAGGAAATTCTTACTCAATCTCTCGTCCATCTATATATAGTTGAAATTTATCAGGATTATTGACAACGTCATAGTCCTTTCCGTATTCTATAGACCTATATTCGGCTGTCATTACCGACTCTCCCTCTTCAATATTCTCTTTTCATAAATAAATGTACATATCAAGGCTCGTCGCATATCCATGGTCTGTGGAAAATTTTATCGAATGAAAAGAATTATCCTTGTACATCTGCAAAAGTTCTCTTGCAAACACTTCTCTATCTTCAATATTTTCCCGGTTAGCGACCACGGTTATATTTTCATCCCGATTTATGGAAAATGTTCCAACTACATCCGGTTCACCTTTCTTATGACCGGATTCAGATTTCATATAAATACTTTTTGCCGCAATTATCAAGATCACTGCTCCTGAGATCACTGCAATGATACTTCTCTTCATATTTCCATTCATTCCCTTCTAACTGTCCTACTGCATAATCTATTACTTCTTTCAATGGCGATTTGTCTCCTTTAAGTGTTCCTTTCTTTCGTTCTTTCTTTATCTATTGTACCCTGGTTTGTCATATGTGATTACCTCCGATAGTAGTCGGTCCCTTGTGATGCGTATGCTTTATGTGCGGTCTAGGATCCAGATAATTCTGGTTCCGGTTTTACAGTTTTACAGAACCAGTTACTTAATCATTTTTCTTAAAAAGGCAAAAATAGAACGTATAGACTATTTCCATACGCTCTATCTCACATTTCATATTAAATTTTTGAATTCTATAAACCGGAATTAACATATCTCACTTAGATTGCTTATGCCAAACATATAAGTAGATAGCAAGGAACACTCCCGCAAAGCAACTAATGATTATGCCTGCAATCAAAGCAGAATAATAACTTGTAATTAAGCCTGTATCTGCTGTTACGATGAAGATAATGCCAATAACGAATGCCATAACATTCTTATCTACTTTTGCATTTTGTATGTCGTATTTTCGGTGTCTCTTTACCAAAGTTTCTTGTGGTTACCGCTTTTTCTCACATATTCTATAAACTGAGCTTCTGGCATTGGTCGTGCATAATAAAATCCCTGTATCTCATCACACTTTATTTTTCGTAATACATCTAGTTGTTCTGTTGTTTCAACACCTTCAGAAAGTACCCTTTTTTGTAATCTGCACACCTGTCGAAAAACATAAGCATCTATAAAATCGTTTTCTATCATTTGATTATAAAGTCTCTTCTGCGCCAGTTCATCTGTATAATACGCATAGTCACGATTATAATCCTCCATAACCGTTTCTGCCGCCATAGATGCATAATCACATATGGTAGTTATTGAAAGATTCTTATCTATATTTTTGTAAATACCATATTTCATCTTTTTCAGAGATACTTTCGCTGTTGTTCCAAAGTTTCCATGTCTCTCTGTCTTTAAGATACAACGAAAAGTGAAACATTATGTACTTGAAGAATCTGAAATATGATTTCTCCCTGTAAATACCAATCTGTTCAACAAAGCAATTAAAATTTATTCTTTTCAGAGGTCTTAATATATAGTTTATCAAAACATAGAAGAAATGAATATATATTTTCTTTTAATATTTTTCTAAAGAATCTTTATTTTATCACTCGCCAGTCACCGGACGCATCAAGGAAGGCAGCTCCTTCCGGTAATAATCTGCCTTTTCCTGATTGCCCTGTTCTTTCCGTACCATCTTTGTGATTCCCGGATACTGTCCCGGGAAGCTTTGCAGCATGATACCATCTCCATAGATCAGGTAAACATCTCCGTCTGTCATATCTTCCTCTGTCAGCTTCTTTCCATTCTCATCCGTAAGCTTATCCGGTATCGTTCCGGAGAAAATCGTGTCCGTGTCCAGATCCGCAAAATACCAGCTGTTATCATCTGTATGAAAATACACTGCTGTCATCGGCTTTTCCCCGCATCCCGCCAGACAGAACATAACAAGTACCGCCAGCATCACGATCCATTTTTTCATTATTCCACCTCCTAGTTTTCTGATCTTCATTGTTTCTTTGCAGTAATGTCTATGCACTGAATTTTCGTTCAGTCTCCTGTCACTCATATCTGTCACACCACAAGAGGTAACTGTCTGATTTTCCAGTTACCCACATTCTACCATAATTCTTTCTTCTTTTGTCTCATAGTCTGAGACTTTTGTCTTTCAATTTTCTTTCTTCCAGCTTTCTTTTTACAATAGCTATTGGCAGGATTAAATTTGATTGTACCTTTTAGGATTTGCACCCTGTTTTTAACGTAAATGTTTTGTCCTTGAGTACAGCATATTATTTCATCCATCCTAACCGATCTATTGGGTAAACCTACTCTCTCTGAAGTTCGTGAATTTACCACTTTAATTACTGATATGCGGGATTCTGAATAGATTTCTACATTACCAGGTGCTAGATTCCTTAATGCAAGTTTTACCTGAAAACTGCACGAAAAATCCAATATTTGTTTAAACCGTTCACTTTATTATACCAGATTTGTAGCGAAAACTCAGAAAAACCGATGGCTTTAAGCGGACATTTTTTATTCAGCAAACACTATTTACAAAATAATAAGAAGGGTATTTTGTGTATATTTTATATCTTCTGTCGTATAGACAAATGTAGATAAATGATTTATAATAAAGTTCAAGTTAGTTATAACAAACTTTATCAATCTTGATAACTGAATCACTATACAGATGGGGGATGATATATATGATTTAATTAAATCAAATTTAAAAAAGATACATAATTTTATGGATCTACACAAATGAATTGATGGAGGAAAATTATTATGCACTTAAAGGAAAAAGTGAAGTACACAATTATGAAAAGTGCTGCTTTTGCATTATCGTCAGCAATGCTGATAATGTCTGTACCAATATCTGTAAACGCAGAAGAAACACAATATGCAGATGGAACATTTGAAGGATCAGGAAAAGGACATGTAGATACAATTGTCCTGGATGTAACAATTGCGAATGGGAAAATAGTTGACATTAAAACAAAACAGCAGAATGAAACACCAGAATATTGGGAGATGGCAGTTCCTGATATGTACAATAACATTATAAATAAAGGTGATACAGCTGTAGACACCATATCCGGTGCAACCGATAGTTCCAATGGGATTAAAGATGCTGTAAATCAGGCACTTGAAATATCAGCAAGTAAAGCAACGGAAGATAAAAATAAAATATTTGAATCTGGAAATGGGACGCAGGATGATCCATACATTATCCATACGACAGACCAACTACAAAAATTTGCAAAATCAGTAACTGCAGATAATGACTACAGTGGAAAATACATAGTTCTGGATTCTGATGTAAATATTTCAGATATCTCCTGGGAACCAATTGGTGGAAATGACTGTGCATTTAATGGAGACTTTAATGGACAAAATCATTCAATTATCGGTATGAAAATAGGATCGTATAGTAATTCTTATATGATTACAGGAAAAAATACCTATGTTGGTTTTTTTGGTATATTAAATAAAGATGCACAAATTAAAAATCTGAAGATTACTGGTATCGATATTGAATCTGAAGGGCGTAATGGAAACGGAATCATTGGAAGTATCGCCGGAGGTATGAACGGTTACGACGATAAAGGAAATTTGCATGGAGCAGTCATTGATAATTGTTATGTTTCCGGATCAATCTATCATGAATCTGATAACGGAGATAACTATGTAGGCGGAATTGTTGGTTGGCAGAAAAAAGGTGCCGTAATTAACTGTAAAAGTGACGTCGTTGTATCATGCTATGTATCAGATCAAGATAAGATTGCAGCTGCAGCTGGAATTGCTGGAATATTAGACCAGGGATTAATTGCAAATTCATTATCACTTGAAAGTGTTGGAGGTGGTACAGACGGAAATAATTCGGTAACACCAATAATCAGTAATTTGGTTGCCATTAATAAAGGAACTGTTTCTAGTTGCTATGCATCAGGTTCACTGTCTACGCGCAATGAATCTAAGTATGCCGGCATGATATCTGGATGGATTACTGCAACTGGTAAAGCATATGATTCAAAATATGATAAAGAAACTGGAATGTCAATAGGTGGTGAATCGATAACTCCACCAACACCTGTAGGAACACAGGATGCAGCTTCCTTAAATGATGACGGTTTCACTTATGCGGGTGGTTTAAGTGATAATCTGGAAGGATTTGAATTGTCAGGACTTAAGGAGACAGCAGATGACTTGAACGCTTCCTTTAAAAACTATCCAGTAGATATCACAAGATATGGCGTAAATATAAATTCATTAAAGAAATGGTATGTTGGAACAAATTCTTATTACGCAGATTTAGGAAGTGCAAAGGCAACTATTGTATATAAACAGCCAGTATGTGAACTGGTACCTGAAAGTGCTTTACAGTATAAGAAAGTTATAGAACAGATTGATGCAATCGGCGATGTGACTCTCGAAAAGGAAAATGCAATTCAAGAAGCAAGAACGGGATACGATGCATTATCTGAAGATCAGAAAACCAAAGTATCAAATTATGAACTTCTTACACAAGCAGAGGCAAAATTATCCGAACTAAAGAAAGAAGAAGAAAATTCCAAAACAGATAAGATTGCTGCTACAGAAGTAGAAAAGAAAATTGATGCAATAGGAACAGTAACAAAAGATTCTGGTGATATAATCAAAGAAGCCAGAGCTGCATACGACGCATTATCTGATACTCAAAAAGCAATGGTAAGTAATGTAGATGTATTAACCACTGCTGAAGAGGCATATAAAAAGCTAAACAGCTCGGGAAATACACCTAACACCAATGATATATTAACAGGTACAGATAAAAGCTTATCAGATACAAAAAACACTTCACCCAAAACAATCGAAGGCAAATCATTAAAAGGTACGTCCAAAACAGTGAAAACTGGAGACACTGCAAAAATCTTCCTTCCAATCTGTGGTATAATTTTGTCTGCAGGATTGATAATGATTGTTGTTATCAGGCACAAAAAAAATAAGTATATGCCATAATAAAATATCCCTAGATGAGACCGATAGTATTTTATCTTTCTCATCTAGGGAATAATGTTTATCTTTTCTTAAATTCTCCGATTACTGATTATCCCAATTGCTCAGAAATAGCTAAGTCTTCGATATTTTTGCGGATAAACTGAAAGAAATTCAACGTTGCATATTCGTCATACCAGTGGAACTCCTCCGTCTTCATTGATCTTCTCCTGGCACTCCATATCTAGTTCTTCTAACACAATCTGAGTTTCTAAAATTAATTTCTGATAGCTTGTCATCAGTTTCCTTTAATGTTGGGCATTTAGTGCTTCTTCTTTTGATTCCGAAGAATCAAAAGCGTGGCAAAACATACAGCGACAGACAAGACTGCAAGGGTAATCAAAACTCCCATTGTACTGCTGTCACCTGTTTTTGGCACATTTGTCGTCTTTTCTGTAGACACGCTCGTACCTGCAGATGGAACAGCGGGTCTCTTTGATGGCGTTGTCGGCTTTTCAGTTGGAGTGCTCGGCCGCGTCGGTTCGCTTGGCTTTGGATTATCAGGTTTGCCTGGGTCTATCGGTTCGCTTGGATCCGGCTGTTCCGTTCCGCAATATCTACAATTGATGGAACCAATTGTGAGTGCACCGCTGGTCACACCATCGCAGAAGCGATATGCGGGACGCTGCCCATTTACCGTGTACGATGCGTCAGCAATCGCAAAGCCTTCGTTATTTGCAGTAGTATCTACGCCGGCTGCAGGTAAAACATGGACAATTTCCGGATTTTCCGTGCCGTTCAGCGTGATCTGTGCCATACGGTTGCCATAGCCGTCATCCGCCGCTACCCAAAGCTTCTTCTCATATGTGTCATAATCCAGCGCCATGGCGCCTCCTAATTTAGAATCAATGTCCGCTATCTGCACAACGGTTTCATCTTCATTTAGAATATAAGCATATACATGACCGTTATCCTCCAACGCTACAAAGAACACGCCGCCTGCAACAGCATTTGGATACTTGGCTGCGTCAAAGGCACTGCCGGTATTCTGGTCAATCAGTTTTCCTTTTACATCTGAATTGGCAACCCATTCCACCGCCTCGACGCCCATATTGGCAGAAACCTTTGGAAGCGTTGCAGTCAGGTCCCACTGCTTCCGTGCAACAAGGCGTGTACCGCTTTCACTTGGGTTGACCATCAGAATCGTATCATAGTTCACACCTTTGCTACTATTATCACGCTCGGAGGCAAGATAAACCATGCCACTGCCATCCACCGTGATACCCTCTGCATCAGGTCCTTTTGCCTTTTCGTTATCGCTATCTTTCTGGAAACAGACACGCTTACCTTGCTCAAAGCCGTCAGCAAAGGTCAATGTTCCGTCTTTGGCTACATCCATTACCCAGAAGGTCGCGGTGCCGTTGTCCACCGCATAAAGCTTTCCATTGGCAAAGTCCAGGCCAGAGGAGTCCTCCAGAAAAGTAGGCGTTGTGTCAAAGATACGTACTTGATCGCTGCCAGGCCATGCAATGACATCCGGGATGCCGGCAAATTTGTTTGCTGCACCAGGGGTAGCCTCCAGCGTGTTCCGATAACTGTTACCATTGACATCAGGATACAGGCCCCATGTTGGGTTCGTATGACTACCATCTGGCCAGGTCGTTGCGGCAATTTGTTCCCCGTCCTCAAACAGACGGACGGAATCTCCCTTGCCGAGGCCAAAGCCGAAGCCTGTCGCTCCGCTGTCATCCTGATAAATTACAAGATATCCGTTTGCTGGAATGGTTGTTCCTTCTGGAATGGTGTAGGGATCCTTATCCTTATTATCCTTCAGCACAAGACCGGAAATGCTCAACTCATCAGCTGTGGGATTGGCCAGCTCCACCCAGTCTGGACCGCCGCTTGGGTCATTGGACTGTACTTCATTGATGACCACAGGGTTCATGACTTTATTCTTCTTGTTCTTAGTGGCTGTGGCAAAATCCTGAAATTCGCCGGTACCATCCGGGATACGGGCATAGACGCCGTTTGCGTGGGCTTCCCATGCATATTCGGCGACGATGCTTCCACCGGCATCGTAAATCACAGCTTTATCGTCCTTACCAAGTCCGAAGGTAAAATCTTTGTTCTGATCAAACACATAGAGAGCACTGGGTTCCAGTGTCGTTCCATCTGCCACCGGGGTAACATCCCCTTTGTGTCCCACCGGATCGTTGTCCAGCAGATACCATCCGGAAATATCTACTGCCTGAGTGCCAATGTTCATGATTTCCACCCAATCGGTTGTGTCACCATTGGACTCGACCTCGTTAATCACAACGGTTGGAGCATAATATGCATTGGCTGTTCCTTTTGTCTCCTGGGTCAGGCGAAACTCACCCGTGCCATCGGGATAACGCCCGTAAGATGCTTTAGCCGGGTCACCATCATAGGATGCGTGTTCCGTCCAGCTGTACTCATCCAGCAATTTTCCGCCTTTATCGTACAATCGGATAGAATCACCGGAGCCGATGCCAATTGCCTCTTCAAATGTACCATCTGCAAAACTTTTTGTCTGGTCATCATAAACCAGTCCATTACTCTTGGCATCCACTACCATTAGTTTGCCTGCAGCAATTGTGCTCCCATCTGGAAAACGCCAACGGTGATCATCGGAATTATCCCGCAGCTCGAATCCGGAAATATCCAGCGTTTCTGCGCCGGTATTCATCAGTTCCATCCAATCGTCGGGGCTGGAATTGATTTCGTTAAGCACCAGTGATGGTTTGGCTGAAGGCTCAGTCTGTTCTGGCTTGGACGGTTCCGGCGCAGTCGGCGCTGCATTTGCTGTTCCGGGCGTAGATTCTGCATCAGAAAAATTGCCATCGGTCTGCCGTGACCATGTGCCGGCTGCTACGCTAGTATAGGCATAGCTGTCAATTTCCGTGCTAGCAGCATCATACAGAATTGCCGTATCCACCTTTCCAAAACCGAAATCAAAGTTTTTCGTTTCTTCCAGAACCAGAAATGCGCCGGGTTCTAGAATGGTTCCCTTTGCCAGAGGAGTAGTTTTGCCCTCTGTTTTCCGTTCCTCACCTTTGTCATCGGTCAGATACCAGCCAGAGATATCCACCGCTTCTGTACCAATGTTGGTAATCTCCACCCAGTCGTTGCCTTTATTCGGCGCATCCGATTCTACTTCATTGATGACAATGGATGGTTGCCCTGCCTGTGGTTTCGATACAATATCTGCCCCCAGCGCCTGCAAGGGTACCAGCATTGTCGCTGACAGAAATGTACATAGCATTCTTACTGCTCGTTTCATAATTATCCTCCTCGTAAACGAATCTAAAATAGTCAATAATCCATTTATTATAATGTTAGAGGGATAATGTAAAATCCACAACCAATTACGTGTAAAATATCTGTCAATTCTGTCCCATCCGTAATTCATTCAATGCTTCTTCAAAAAGTTATCAGACAGGTAACTACTTTACCGATTACGAATGCAAAAACAATCTGACCGGTGATATCAATCTTTAGTCAGATTGTTTTATAAGAATGTGAGCTTTAATATTTTCTTTCTTCTTTAGCGCTATAATCATTTTTCAGCTCTGCGGCAATCCTTTTACTCCTGACGGTTCTGGCGCATCATCTAATCAACGGAGCCTGGATTGCCGCGATACAGGGCAACACAAGATTCAGCAAAATAAGCGAATACGGATCGAACGTCCGTACAGACAGAAGCGTATTTATGACCATCCACAACACCCGTCCACCGGTGAACGGAAAAATAAATACCCAGTTTTCGGCGAACTTTTCAATGGCATCTGCCGCACGTTGTCCCAGCATATACTTTTCTTTTTCTGCTTTTTTCTCCTCTGAAGATTTCATTGAATATCTTACCGTCTTTCAAGAACAGAATATGTTCACAGAAAGACGCACTAAACGGGTCATGTGTTACCATCAAAATAGTTGCCTGCATTTTCTTATTGATGTCAGCCATTGTTTCCAGTAACAACCTGGAAGCTTTTGAGTCCAAAGCTCCTGTTGGTTCATCAGTAAACTGTACCCCTATCCCCTTATGCCTTGAAAATAGGAACTTTAACGGAATACACACTGGTGTGCTGTGTGTTATTTTCCATAAGAAGAGCTAGGAGTAAAGTCTCCCCCCTTCACTACTAGCTTTCCTCTCTCTTTCTATTCTTCTGTTACTGTTTTCATGTAGAGTGCTTGCATGTTCTGTTCCCGAACACTCATTCCTGCATGTTTAAATTTATATCGCAGCAATGCTGCTTTTGCCTCCTCATGTGTAGACAATACAATTTGTCCTATTCCCTGCTGTGTCAACAGATCCGCAAGCGAAATTGCACTAATATCGTCAATTGTTTGAAGTGGATCATCTATCAGTAAAATGTCTAACCCCTTCGTATCACCATACACATTTTTTATTGAAAGTAAAAGTGCAATTGAAAGACCATTCAATTGTCCTGTACTCAAAATATTATAAACATCACTTCCGCTCTTAGAAGCTGCTTCAAATACTAACTGATTAGTTTTAATGATTGCTCTAATTCCCAAACCCAGCGGATAATTTTGTATAATCCTTCCACTATACACCATTAAAGGAATTTTAATCGCATTAAGCATCTGTGTTTGATATTCTTTATTCGCATCTTCATATTTACCAACCAATACTTTTATTGCATCTGTCATATCCTCTGTTTTCTTTTTGTATTCCTCATAATCTCTTTTTAGTTTTCTTAGTCGGGCCTCTTCCGTAGAAAGCTGCAGAGAAAGATTATCATTAAATAACTTCGCAACATATTGTTCCTTGCTTTGTAACTCGCCCACTGTGTGATACGGTTTTTCATTATGATAATAGGTATTGTGAATGGATTTATACAATTCAATCTGCTTTTCTTGAAAAATAATTTTATTTGGAACTTCCTTTTCTTGAAGTTCTTTCAATAAGTTTTCATATTGTTGAGAAAATTCTTCAATATCAAATTTTTCTATTCCTTGAGATTTAAACTCTGATATTTTTACCTTATCCAACAACTGCTGTAATTTCTCCACCGCTAGATCCTTACATCCTGATAAAGTATCATCCATTTTTATTAGTACTTTATTTTCCTCAAGAAACACTTTCAACACAGGAATAATTTCTTTTTGAAATAAATTTGTTATTTGTGTCTCAATATCTTCTATTATTTTTATCCCATCTGTATGAATACTTTTTATAAATTGTTCTGTTTCTATAATAGCTAAATCTATATCCGTAAAATCCGTTCCACACAATGGGCATTTGTTTTTATCAAACTTTCCAGACTCCGCAGCGTTATAGAATTCTTTAATAAGTCCCCTTCGTGCCTTTGTCATCTGTGCCAAAACCTTATCAGCATCATCCAATTGACTTTGTTCTTTTTTCTGGTTCAATAATAATGTTTTTATTTGTGCTATAATTTCTGCTTTTATTTTAATCTTATTGAACAATGTTTCATCTACTGACCAGACATTATTGCTATAATTCGTCAATAATTCTTTGCTCTTATTTAACTCTTTTATGAGACTTCCTTTTTTATTAAGTAATTCAATCTCCTGTCGATAAAACAATGCCATATATAACCGTTTCGGTGATGCTTTCAATTCCCTTATGATAGCATTAACTTTATATCGAAGGTATTCTTCATAGTTTTCTATAAACCCTTCAATTTGTTTAAGCTGCTGAATAATGGTTTCATATGTAACTCCCTGGTCTAATTTTATGACATCAAATTCATATTCAACTTCGTCAAATAATCGTATATTTTCCCCTGGCAGTTCTGCATTCATAACAATGTGATCTGTCTGACGTTTTATCTCATTTACTCTTTGACTTACTACATCTATTTGTTTTTCTTTATCCCTAATTTCTTTTTCTACTCTTCCAAAAATATGTTCTTGAACCGATTTCAGCATTTGAATTTTATCAGTTATCTCGGTGTCATCTAAAAGAGAAGATACAGAATCTTTTCTATTTTTATACTTATTTTGTAAGAAGTCCAAAGATTCACTTTGAGAAATATATGTCCCTATATCAAACATATTGGAATTCAAATGAAATTTATCATACAATTCTTCTTGACTAATTTCTTGACTATTAAGTGTGATAATACTCTGAAATTCATTTTTACATAAAAGTTTTCTTTCTACATGTATTTCATCTGAAAAATCAGATGATAAAATTGCCGAAATAACTATATCCTTATTTACATCATTTGCCAGTATTCCTAATGTTTCTGTCTTTCTATTTTGCAAACTAGGGTTAAAATGCTTTATTTTCCCAGTCACCAAAACTTCAATAGCATCAAATAATGTAGTTTTACCATATCCATTTTGACCATCTAAAATCACAATATTACTGTTCATAAAATCAAATTTTAAAGGTTTATTATTTGTAATATACTTAAAATTTCTAATACATAGGCTCTTAAATGTGTACCCCATCCAATTACTCCTCCAAAAATTTTTGATATATCATATCGGACAATACTTCTACATTAAAAGATGCTTCTTCTATTGATCTTATAAACATATCATTTAGCATTTCAACATTCTGTTTTTGTTTCCGTATTCCATCTATCTTTTGTTTTACCATTTCATCAAAGTCATTCATGACTGCCTTTGGAAAGATTGGATTAAAAAATGGAACTTTACTTAATAAACGCGCCAAAAATTGTACCTGTTCCGATTCATCGTTCAAGAACTGTACAGCTTCTAATACTGTATCAAGCATCGGTTTCCCATTAGTTTTCAATGACCTACACCATTTTTCGAAACATTGCAGTTCTTTTTCTGTATAATAGAACACATATTTTTTATAAAAGAATTCATTTTCTTCAATTTTTATAATATCTGGATACATTCTTTCCTCTATACACTCCACCTTCCAGAACAATATCATGTAAGAATCGCTTGGTGTCGGTTTTTCTATGACTGTGTATGCGTCACTATTTAATGCTACATCTTCAATCTCTGCTAAATTATCCTGATTTTCATCATCTATCTCAAGTTCCGAAAAATAGTAATACTTGCTTTCTTCTCCAGATGCATCCATAAACAATTGCACTTTTTTATTATACAAATCAAATCTTTGTATCTTCATCTTTTTGCATCGGTACAATATTTCCATCATTTAATAAACGGATTATATCCAATATAGTATTAATCATGATTACCTCCATTTTGTTCAAATTTTTCCTTCAATTCCTGAGCAGAAATCAATTCTATATCTCTATAATATTCGCCTACTTTATTTGGAGAGCTATTTTTCCATCCAGATGTAATTTGTGCTTGGGATAAAGTTCCTGAATAGCTTCCCGGAATAACCGTAATACTATTTCCTGCCAATATATCAATAATGTCTGTATTATTAATAATATTTTGGAAAATACTCTGTAACGCCCGTTCTTTCCTGGCACCACGTGTAAGATCTAAAAACGTAGGTATGACCTGTTTGCTTGGCGCTTGTGAATACTTTGATTGTAAATATATTCCACAATTATCTCCCATAACTTTTTCTGGAGTATCGCTTCTATACAGTAATTCATAAATTTCACTTTGAATTTTATCAACCGAAAGATTTTCTACTAAGTTCAATTCGTTATCCCACTCATCTACTTTACCCGGATTGAGTAATTTACAAAACTGACCATAATCAACAATTTCAGTCATTTTTTCATATCCACATTTAGCAGCACATATTCTATTACAATTTTCTAAAGAAGTATCACATTCATCTTGACATAAATTATTTAAAGCCTTTTCAATATTCTGCATAACATATTCGTAAATTTTCTCTTTCAAAAAATATTCTTTTCGCACATCTTCTTTATCGATAGCAGACTCCATAATTCCTACGATATCTGAAAATTTTATTATATATTTTCTTTTTTTAGAGTCCTGATTGTGCATCCTTGCGATGCTATCGTCTAAAAACAAACATAGTTCCCCATATACAATTTCTTCTGCCTTATCAGAATAGCCTCTACTTTTCAAATATGCTAAGATTTCCGTATCTATTTCATTTCTCACATCACATACACCAACTACTTTTGATGCCCTTTTATATAATTCAACACTTACATTGTATGTATTAGATGCATCAGCCCAATCTTTTATCTCCTTTGCAACTGTAAGATAACATTTTGCTGTTGGATTATTTGATTCAGCCCGATGTTTCAACAATTTGTCCATTGCTTTGCTATAACTGTTCCATTTATCTTTAGACAAATATGCCTTAACCTGATGAAATGATTTATATTCTGAATCGCAAATAATACAAAAATCTTCTGTTTTTTCTAATTCAACAGAATAGGCGTCTATATCTTTGTTTTTATCTTTGGCTATTTGATTTATTAACTCTAGGACATACAATAGCATCATTTTTCCTTGATAATTAAATCCACTCCATGTTGGTATTGCATCATTACCTCTACCCACGACCATTACTCCTTATAATTTTTATACTCTCATTATACGACAAATAAATAATAAGTCGAGTTAATCATACAAAAATTGGCAAAATAGTTTTGGTATAGAGGCTACATATTTCTGTACTGCTTATTTCCCAATAAAAATGGAAGATCCTTTTTAGAATCTTCCGCACTAATTTCTGTATTATTCATTTTTTTCTACATTTGGTAATAAAGAAGCTATCGGCCAACTATAAAATTCTTCTTTTTCTGTTGCAGATAATTGCTGCATATGTATATCAAATTCATCAAACTGTTTCAGCAAAATACATGCACAGCACCTCGCAAATATATTCTCAGAATATTTAATCTGTGCCAATGTTTTCCTTTCTTCAAGCTCTAACTCCCTTTTACGGGCAATGATTTGGAATCTATTTATTGTAAGAATAGTCGAATTCATGGAATATTTCCCTAAGATATCTATTAATTTTTCAGCCAATGACAATATATTTCTATCTCTTTCCTTATCATAAGCCTTTAAAAAATCCAATATTAATCCCAAAAGTTGATCTATTTCTTCTTCACTGATCTTGTTCATTGCTTCCAATAAATCATTTTCATCAAATATCATCTGATATATATCTTCATCTCGTAACGCAAACCATCTGCTAATTTTCTGTGTTTTTCCATCTGGTATATCTTCAAAAATAGCTATCCGTTTACCATCCTTCAAATAATTACGAATTATATATCCATCTTCTTGAATCTTTTCATATTCTAACAACAATTTCCTACGTCCGATTATTTGTTTATAAAGACCACAATCTTCATCTGTTTGGAACGGTAACGATAAAACTCGCATTTCCACTAATCCCTTTTTCAGAAAAAATATAGTGGGTTCTGCATCTAAAATTTCTTTCGTTTTAAATAAACTTCTTTTAATATTTAATTCTTCAAGCATTTCTCCTAATTGAACAATCCGTTTATGATAGGCAAGAAATCTTTCTGTAAAAGCTGTTTGTATTTCCCCTAAGAAATTTTTTCCTAGACTTATATTTTCAATCGATACTTCCTCTGCATCAGAAACAGCTATTATAATTTTCGATGCTTGAAAAACTGTTTCAAAATTATAGTTAGTCGCCTCAATGCAACGAATAGTTGTTTTTTGACTTTTTTCTGTTAAAACAAATTCAATGATTTCACTAATCCTTGTAGTCGTTTGATTTAATGCATAAATATGTCGAATAGGATATCTTTGTTCTATTTTATCATCGATTTTTATTAACCACTCACTTTCGGTCGCAGTAACTAAATTTGTCAATAAAATTGGTATCTCTATCCCATCCTTCTTGGTATACACATACTTAAAAGGACTTTTCGCAATTGCGATTGCAGGATTCATATACGGAGTTGGCAATGTTGATATAGTAAAATTAGATATATTATCATAATCGGGAATTGATTTTCCCACTCCTACTATTGCCTGTTTAGGTCTATTTTCTTTAAAAAGAACACAAAGTCCTTCTAATTCTCGGACAGTTTTTACATGGTTTAAATGTACTGTAATGCTCCCCTGTTCTTCTTTTCCTTTCATTATATGGACAATATCTACCGGAAGTAAGATTTTTGCATACATTTTGTCATTATATTCCGTTTTTGAAATTGCATCAACGAAAAATATTACTCCGCCATTCTTTAAATAATTTTTCAAATCATTTATATCCACTGGATAACTTATGCTATTCGAATCCGGAAGAATATTATACTCTTTTCCCTTTACTTGAATAGGAATAAGAAATTCATTTCCTGTCGAAGCCGGCTTTTTAGTTTTGTAATATATGATATTTCCATCCCATGAAACTGTTTTGTCATTCATATGAATATCTGACTCATCCAAATATTCAGATCCAGCACACATTCTTTGTAGTGTTGTTATAGAAAATGTTTCTTGACTACTCATTTATCTGAATCTCCATATAGTTGTTCATTTCTGAAATTGCATTGTTTTCTATCCCATTATACTATATGGCACACTACGTTTCTAGATGTTTTATCCCCACAACCACCAGCAGGCGCGTTCTTTACGCCCCTGCCAGTCGCTGATTGTTTTCTTCTTCATTAAAAATTCTTGATCAGATTCAAGTCTCTTTTATTCAATACCTTTCGCATTGCTTCATTTTCTTTCTGTAATGTCTCGTTCTCTCTTTTTAATTTTGCCACCTGCTGTTCTAATTGCAGGATACGGTTGTCCATTGCCATATCTAAAATCTTTCTTCTCTTATCTACCATGCCAGCCTGCAGCTGCAAGGCACGATCTACTGCCTTTCGCACTTCCGGGTTCTTATAAAAAAATCCTCTGGACAGTCCGGTCTTTTGCATCAGTTTGGGAACGGTCACTTTATCCTCTTCTTCAATCATCTCATGAATTGCCAATTTTGCCCGCTGGATTTTTTCCACACTCTGCTTATGATTGACCTCCAGCATCTTATCATATTTGCTCATACTCTTTCCCCCATCCTGCTAGGTTCGCCCGGATCATCCGACTCATCTCTGCTCTGATTTCTCTTGTTTCATCTGCAATGATCTGAAGACTCATCTTTCAGTAAAATTTCACATTCTTTACCGACGTATGCCCCAGTAGTTTTGCGATGGTCCAATCATCCAGATGCATCTCTGTTAGTCGGATGCCATATACATGGCGGAACATATGCGTTCCAAAGCTGAATAATTCGCCGTTATCATCCCGCAGGTCTTTTTTCTGAATGATGTCCATCACTCTATTTTGAACGGTATAATACTGCAAAGGTTTTCGGGTATTTTTCTCATCTACAAAAATGTAAATCGTATCTCCATACATTTTCTCGGTGTACTCAATTGCTTTTTCGATCAGTAGTTCCAACACACATCCAGGATTGCATCTGCAATCTGATCGCCCTCTTTGTCTGGGTGTCCTTCTGTTACTGCTTCTGCTGTATAAAATTTTCTCATATGAATTTCCTCTC
>OKSF01001680.1_pt1 | contig 17121 bp, 13 predicted proteins | sample 1606061 | NCBI WGS metagenome assembly OKSF01 (sample SAMEA3541567, study PRJEB24748) | human gut metagenome | biome: human gut; feature: human-associated habitat; material: faeces | place: China | collected 2012 | reverse complement strand
ACGTCAAGGCCGTGACGCCGCCAGGCGCAGCATCGATGTAGTACGACAGCAGCACAAGTTGTAGCTATAAAGACGCTGGGAGTTGGAAGCGCTTAATCCGTAATACACCATTTCCGGGGCTTGGCTTGCGATGGAGTAATCAGATATGACGTCTTCTTTCCCTTGGAGTTGCTTGATTTTCCCGTTGGAAGGATGTAGGCTATATAGACGTACCCGGTCTTTATCCTTTGCCGCTATATAAATTTGTTTATCGAAAGCGTTCCATTCATAAGAATCGACAGATGGATCGAAATCTTTTGTAAGTGGCTTGATGCTTTTATCCGCTAGGTTGTATAGGAATAATTGACCGTCGCCCGTATTGGAAGTCTGGCCTTTCTTGATCTTCAAGCCAACGCCGTTGAACGCCTCGCCGGATGCGTTGATCAATAACTGCGTGGCATCCGGGGAGAAAACGGCACGACTTGCGAATTTCTCTCCTTTGATTAGGGTGTCTACTTGCATGGTTTGGAGATCCATCCTGTATATATATGTGCGTGAGAAAGGACGTTCCGTTAAGTTCGGTTCCCTACAACTGAAAAGCAGGTAACGTCCGTCTTGGGATATATCGTTGATATAAGTAGAGGTATGCCCGTATGTTAGTCGTTGGAACAGGCCGGTTTGTAAATCATATTTGTGGATAAACATACGATTTCTCCATCCCGGCTGGCGATCGTCCGGTACCAATATCTCTTGGATCTCTTCTCTCTCTTGTGGCCCTTTTTCCCGGATTGTGAATAATAGATATTCTTCCGTGGGTCCGAAGTTGAATGATCCTTCGGGTAATTGGCTAGCGAGTATGTTTTCCTTCTTGCTGATCGGGTCTAAAGTGACTAGCTCGGTCCCTTTCATGCCCTTTCTTGTATAATACGCGAGATTGCTCTTGGGCATCCAGCGCAGATTCTGCCCATTCTCAACCAAGACCGTTCCGTTTGCCTTGTCTATTATTTGGGTGAACGAGGCTTGTTTTCCTCCCGGGAAGGTCTCTTGATAAGATACGATAATATATTTTCCGTTTGGAGACAGGCTCGTAGATTGAATCCGTTTCCCGTCAAATACATCACTTAGCGTATAGCGTTTTTCCGGCTGGGTCGTGGCGATTACCACGGCATCCTCATCCGAGCGGAAGGAGGCTTTTAGGGAATTCGCCTGATTACTTTCGGAGAGGTATTTGATCACGACCTCATAACGGCGAGGCTCTAACGTTAGGGAAGTTTCACCTTTAGCTAGTTTTTGCGGTTGCCCGTCTACGTAAACCTCTGATATCTCAGGGCCGTTAATTGCCAGCGTACCTTTTACGTAACGGTCACTGTTTAGATAAAAGGAAACCAAATGCAGCGCATACGGGGAGGAGGAGGCCGGTAAGGTCAGTTCTCCGGAGGCAGCGGCGTCAATCGTTTTTCCGTTTTGGGCGAGGCTACAGAAAGGAAGGGTCGTATTTAGCAGTTCTTTTTCGGTAAACTTCCTACTGTTTACATCCAGACTATCTGTCAAGAAAGGTTTTTTAACCTCATAAGGCCCAGCATACTTGTAATGTTGCACGACAACCTCATCGGCCCAAAGCGAGCAACACGAACACAAGGCCGAGAGGATTAAGATGTTTTTGTTTATCATGATATTTGTTATTTAGAGTAAAAAGAGAATACGCAATATTAATCATTTTAAGGTATAAAAAAGCCCTGATTGTTCCCTTAAATTTCATAGTTGTGAATTTTTTAAGAGATACGAACAGGGCTTTTCTGCTATTTATCGGTTACCGCCGGCCCACCAAACAGGTTCGCTATATACATATGACCCATCACCATAGGCTTCGTATACTTTCGGATTCGTAGTCGTATCTCCGGATCCATATACGCAGCGCAATGGAAATAGACCGGTAGGATATGCTTGGGAAGCCCCGTTTTTAGGGTTGGAGAGTTCAATTAGATTTTCATTAGCCCCCAGTAAGCGACGATAATCATTATAGGCTTCGACAGACTCACCGGATGCTCCGTAAAATGCTAAATATTTCTGTACCATAATCTCTTTTAGAGGGTTGGCTTTATACAAAGGAAGCACGTTAGCCTTGAAGTATTCCGGTACATCGGCGGCAGATAAGGTGCAAGTTCCGACCACTTTCTTGCTGAATGTGGAGTGAATGGAAGCATCAATAGAAACAGCTAGGTTATCGAAAGCTACCTCGATCGCTTTTTGTAATGTGGCTGAGGCATCCTTGCCTAAACGAGCCTCTGCCTCAGCTTTCAGGAATAAAAGCTCGTGATAGCTCAAGAATTGTGTGGGAGCTGTCTCAGCCCAGTTACAAGCGGATTGGCTATAGTAAGCTTGGGCGTTTTCCGCCGTACCATTGGGGGCGGCTTGAAAATCTTTATCGTCGGTCGTGATCTGTTTAAGTTTCGTGTTCACGAATATTTGCTGGGCACGGGGGTCCTTCCGCTCGATCAACTTGTCTGCCAAGCTCTTGCTGGCGGCCAGATAGTCGCGGCTACGGCAGAATGCGTACAATGGATTATAAGAGGTGGCAGCGTCATAGCTGGCGAATTTCATCTCTTCTTTCGCCGAGGTAAATGACTTGGAGATATAATCCAATATTTTATTCAGATCACCGGTCTTTTCCGAACTCCGGTTTAAGAGGCGCATTGTATAACGGGCTTTTAAACCGTACGCGGCCTTTATCCATAAGTTTGCGTCTCCTTTGTAGATAAGGTCAGCCCCTGCGATATTGATGATATCACCTTTAGGCAAATCTTCCAGCGCTTGATCCAGAAGTGCGAAAACATCTTTATAGATATCTTCTTGTTTATCTAGGTCAGGTTGCATATAAGTCTTGTAATCTCCGGTTTGGCTCCACGGAGTATCTCCATATAAGTCGGTAAGCATAGCTAAGTTATAGGCCAGCAGGATTTCTCCGATCCCTCGGGTCAGATAATAACCTTGATATTCACCGTCCGTGCATTGGCTGATTACATCCTTACAGTCCAGAAGCAAGTTATACTGGCCTTCCCAACTGTTGTTGTAGCAACTGGGATCTTCCGGACCCGTGTTGCGCTGGTCGAAGTCATACATTTGTCCAAATATACCGACCTCGTGTTCAACCGCTACACCTAAGTAAGAGTTATAGTCTCCACCGACGATATCAAATGCTGATTTCATCTGAATATCCGTGACAATGAAGCTGGGAGCCATCTCTGTCGGATGGTTCACATCTCTATTGATGCTGTCTAACGTACTGTCCGAGCATGAAGTAATGCTTGTCAATGCTGTCGTTAGGGAAAGGACAAGGAATCCTTTATATATATGTATTTTCATATCGTTTAAAATTTAATGTTTAAAACTTCAGGTTGAAACCGAAACCATAGCTACTGGTTTGTGGCAAAGAATAACGTTCGAAGGTTCCGCTCATGTTACTATTACCTTGTGAAGTCTCAGGATCGAAATTCTCCAGTTCGGACCAGATCAAGATATTACGGGCGAACACGTTTACGTTCAATTCTAAGGCATTGTTTTTGATTACCGGATAACCTAAGGAAATCTCACGGAGTTTCACGAACGAGTTGCCGGAACAAAGACCTTCGTCTGCTGAGTTGAGTTTCGTATAGTATGTTTGCAAATCCTCCGCTGGGATTTTATGCTCTTGAACCTCACTATAGGTTGGATTACCATTGGAATCGGTCCCGGTTAGATGGACTCCTGTACTGATGGCATATCCCCGGTCCCGGTCTGCTCCAGATTGTTTGCTGACACCCATTTGGTTCATTAACGCATTCGTGGCTGCGTACATTTCTCCTCCTTGCTTCCAATCGAGCGTAGCGGCCAAGCGGAACTTATAAATGTTTAGTGTGGTGTTAAAGCCTAACTGGAAATCGGGGGAACAACGGGCGATTACACCTTGACCTCCTGCTTGGGGCATATTCTTGTCATCTAGGATCAAGTTACCTCTATCATCACGTTTGTAAATCGTACCGTAAACCACCGGGTATTTTTCTCCAACCATGGCACGTACGTTCGGGGTGGTGAAACCTCCTAGGAAGATATTCGTAACACCTTCGGCCAATTCATCCACATAGTTGTTGATCTTCGAGAAGTTGAAGGCAAAAGTCCAGTCAATATTCGTTCTGCGAATCGGATTCACGCTTACCGTCAATTCATGAGTATTTGTATGCACTTTACCACCGTTGGTATAAAACTCGCTCATACCGGTCGTGCTAGGTAAAGGCACTGAGAATATCTGGTCTTTCACATTCTGGCGGGAATACGTATAATTGACACTGAATAAACCATCAAGGAACGTCAAGTCCGCTCCTAATTCGTATGATTGGGTGTTCTGGGGTTTTAGATTTTCATCGTAAGCTACGGTGTATCTGTTATAACCGATCTGGCCGCCTACCGGATATGCGATACTGACGCCACTCAGAAAGCCGCCTCCAAAAGTGCCTTTCGTGTAATAATCCGGATAATATTGTCCGGCCATACCCACTTCTGCGTAAGATCCACGTACTTTTGCATATGTAACGATAGGGTTCTTGAATAGATCCAGCTCAGTCAGGATGAACCCCAAGGATGCGGAGGGATAGAAGAATGAGTGGTTACCTGTCGGCATTTTAGACACGTAGTCGTTACGTCCGGTAATGTTTAAGAATAACATATTCCGGTAGGCCAACGATAAATTGCCAAAGAAACCTACGGTCCGGTTGCGGGTGTGGTACTCCTCGTTATTGTACACGGCGGCATTATTCATGTGATTCCATCCAGAGAAGTTGAAATTGTTACCTTTCTGGATATAATATTTCTTGTAAGAATCAATGAACTCGTTACCGAGTAGGGCATCAAAAACTAAATCTTCGTTGATCTTCCAATTGTAAGTGGCGGTCAACAAGGAGTTGATGGTCGTTATTGTATATCCCCGGTAAGTCAAGGCTCCTTGTCCATCCTTATGACCGTAGCTGGTCATTGTCGTATAGTTTGTTTGATAGGCGTCGGTACCGATTACGTACTTAACGTTTAGCGTATGATTATCGGTATCAAACTGAGTCTTGTAGTTTCCGTAAGCGTTTCCAAAGAAACGTTGGTTCTTTTCGGAGAACTCATTATTGCCAGTTTGCCAATAAGCGTTACCAAAGCTGGATGTCGGACGGTAATTGGTTTGTTGGAAAAGATCGCCAAAGGCATGATCCGGAATCCCGGCCAAGTTGTAAGATGGGGGCGCTAGATAGACCGTAGCCGTGATACCGTCGTTTGCTCCGGACATCTTCTCAACTTTAGAATAGGTGAAATTCCCAGAGAAACCGGTTGTCCAGTTAGGATGTAGCTGGGTCTCGGCGGCAAGTTTGGCCGTGTAGCGGTTCATCCCCGTACTTGGTACGATACCTTCTTGGTGTGTATTACCCAAAGAGAATGAATAATGTCCTTTATCGTTGGCTTGCTGGATATTAAGGGAATTGCTCCAAGCATAACCCGTCTCGAAGAAATCACCGATATTATCATAAGCTTGCGGACTAACCCAAGCATCCGGATCATTCATTGTCACGCCTAACGCATCCGCTAATTGAGGCACGAAATAAGTGCCCGGATGCCCGAAGTTATTACCTCCGTAGGTAGGATCATTAGGTAGATCAGAGATTTTACAACCCCAAGAATTTGCGTTATTTGGATTGTAATTACCACCGGTACCTTGCGCGTAGGTCGTCTGTATTTCTGGCAAACGAGCCGGTTTGTCAAAACTTAAATTCGAGGAGAAGTTTACCATGCAGGCCAAAAGTCAAGAGACGGGTGGCGGTCCTGCTGCCTCGGCATTCAGAAATTGTGTTTTGATGATATTCAGACCCAACCGGCCGCCGGCCGCCTTGCCGAACCCGTCGATAATCTGATTGATTGTATCCGCACTCTAAAAGATTTTTAATTTTTCCTTTGCACGGGTGATGGCTGTATAGAAAATGCCGTGGGAGATCTGCTCGGAATTGCTGCTGGGGATGACCTCCTTGGCGGAATTGTACTCGAGGCCCTGCGCCTTGTGAATAGAGACTGTATAGGCCAACTGAAAGGGGACGACCGAAAGCCCAAGGAGTGGTCGTTGGAGATCCCGTCCAGCTACAGACGAAGTCATCCCCAGACTCTTCCGTGTTTTTGATCTCGTCCCCGCCGGTAAAGCGGATCACCGCGGAGTCCTTGCTAAAATCGAGCGACGCGAGAAACCTGGGGGAAATGTACTTCCAGAATACGCGCTCCTGCCCTCGCTTCCCCGTATTTAACACCAGGAACAAGATACCGGGGTCCAGCGTAACCTCCAAAGCCACATATGCAGGGAAGGCAAGATCCCGTAGCCGATAGTGGACAGCGCCGTCCAGCGATATCTGCGGGGTCGAGGTTCCCTTACTCTGGATCACAAAGCTCCGCTTTGGCCGCCTAGACACCTCTGGAGACGGGACTAATTCAAACGTCCCATCCGTATTAGGCCATGTGTCTTCAGTCGAGAACCTCTCACTGATTTTCCGTCCGAGCCCAAAAATGCCTGGAGCATCGTAACTGCGTCCCGGTCATCACCAGACCGGGCGGTGTGGGTGTTACTATGCCGCTGAAGCTGTTCAGATGTAATTTTAGTCAATCCGACCATGCCCCCTTTATGTTGACAGAAAATCCTTCCAAAATTGCTTATATGCTAATTGTAATCAATTTCCGCTCTTTTTACAAGCTACATGCCATATCCTCTGATTCCAAAATTAAATCTTTTCCTTTCGCCTGCAAAATCCAGATAATATTTTGTAGTAAAACACCTCTATAGCATGACTGATTGCCAGCATATCATGGAGGTATTACAAATTTAAAAACCACGTCTCAGCCTCAATTGGCTAAGACGTGGCTTTCAAATTTGGAACAGACGGTTAAAACCGACAAGAAAAAAGCCGCACACAGGGCGGCCCCAAACCGAAGCCCAGCGTAAGCTGGTTCTGTTTGGAAAGGAGGAGCAGCGGCGTGAGCGCGCTCTGACATATAAAATAAGTCGGAGCAAGCGATCCATAGCTTGCTCCGACTTGGTGCGCGAGGCGGGACTTGAACCCGCACGTGCGTAATGCACACTAGAACCTGAATCTAGCGAGTCTGCCAATTCCACCACTCGCGCATCTTTAGCGCTCTTTGCAGCGCGAAGATTATATTACCATCTGTCCCCCCACTTGTCAACTCCTTTTTTCGATCTTTTTGCTTTTTCTGGTGCGGAGTGGAAAATTCCAGTTGACAAATCCGTAACGGCTCGTTATAATAATCTAGCAGTCTTTCGAGACGACAATATGCGGATGTGCTGGAACTGGTAGACTGGCTAGCTTGAGGTGCTAGTGGCCCATGGCCGTACGGGTTCGAGTCCCGTCATCCGCACCATACTGAATGACCCTACCTCCTCTGAACAAATGACTGACATTGTTCAGAGGAGGTAGGGTCATTTCATTCCAGAACTCCTTAGACTGCAAGAGGTTTGACCTTTTTATGCGAAACATTTTGTGTCACCAATCAAATACAAACAGCGTAAAATTAAAGTGTAAAACGTGTATACGACGAGATTCGAACTCTTAAAGTGTCATCGAGATGTGTTGCTCATGAATACATCTTCCACCCGACATGGCGTACAGTTTTGCAATGTGCGATAAGATTCACTGTGTATTATAAACCTCGATGCAGGAGGCCAAGCCGCGCTTGAAATCCACTTCTGAGGGGTAATGCTGTCTCGACTGAGGAAGAAACAGGTACTCATAAATATTGGTTTTAACCGTCTCTTCCAAGATATATAAGCAAAAACACTGAGAAGTGCGGTGTTTCTGCTATTTCGGATAGTTTCAGAAGAAGTCAACACAAAAAGTATGGTTTGGGAAGATACGAAATCCAGTTTTGGAGGGACAGAGCGTTTCAACCCTCTCCTCATTTGACCAAGGCACACAAAAACAAAATCAAGCGGCCTGTTGATTTCACGATACCCGGAGGTAACAGGCGGCTTTTTTCATTCCCTGTAGTTCTGTCCTTTATAGTGCTTTTGCTTCATCTGTTCACCATTCCTTGGCGGTGGATAAGGTAAAATAAGTTTCGCAGAAAAGATGAGCCAAATGCACACATTGAAAAAGGGATCAGATGAGACAAGGGTTGCAGGCCTCTCGTAGAATGAAATTGCGACACAGCATCCCAAAAGAAGTCTGTAAACCATGTTCCAAAAATTTTACAACTAAATGAGGGAGTAATTAAGAGTCCTACAAGGAATTGGTGCGAGGTAGCGTGGAGGTTTCCCCTCAACGAGTTATTGGAAGTCGAAGGCGGAGAAGCTCTCGCTACGAGCGCAATGAACAGCGCTAAGGCTACCGCAGCGGCCACTGTAGCCGTAGCCTCATTACCACTTCCTGTGAAGTCGCCCTCAAGGTGCCCAAGCTCAAGGGGATTTCCTTTAAAACGGTTGCCATTGTGAGCTGTCGCTGCCGGGAGAGCAGTGTGAAGAAACCCTGATCGAGATGTATCTAGCCGGCGTATCCATCCGGCGTGTGGAGGATATAACTGAGACCACGTGGGTTCTCCGGCTACTATCAGCAAACTAATGTGGCCATTCTGACAGCGATTGCGGTCAATAAGGATGGACGCTGTATGGTCATTTTTACCGTAATGTATTTTCTGTCGTTCCCGATCCAAGGTGAAGCCGGAGGTTGTAATGAGGTTCCGCTCATAATATAACACCTGCTTTTATCTGGCTTTCCAGCCATTCTTTGTCCGGCAGCAAAATTCGTTTTATCTCCTTTGTACTGGATTCCCTTGTGCCCGGCAGAGCCGTTACATGCTATTAAAATGCTCAATCATGTCATCAAAGCTCTACCACATCCATCACTGCCTGCTCCACATAAAGAGGCGCTTTGGCGTCAAGCATCAGGGACAACTTCACGCTGTATCCATTGTTTATACAGGGGTGCATTACAGAGACATAGTGCAATGTCTGCTGACCGTGTGCCGGGTGTCCTATGGAAAAATGCAGAGGCATCGCATCTGTAAACGCACCACAGGGCGACTGCCTGAGGAGAATTGTCCCCTCTTCCGGTGATGTGGCGCAGACATTCAGTGCGTATTGGACTGCGTAGGTTTTCCCTGGATCAAGCTGAATCTGAGCAGGGGTACGTTCGTCCAAACAGATATCTTTTCCTGAACGGCTTCGCTGTCTCCAGCACAGGCGACAGTCCGGATTCCACAGCATTCTCTCCCGCAGTCCTATTAATTGAACAGCGCTTTTTTCACAGGACAGTACCTGATGAGACACTGGATGGGGTGGGGAGCAGGACACCGGACACTGGGACACACAGGGATCTGGCCGGCAAGGGGAAGGACAGGGCGTAGGTCCCGGCTCCGGCTTACAAGCTGGCGGCGGGGGCGATGGAAGCGGGCAAAACTCTAGCACCTGAGCCAGCTTGTTTTTCAACAGCATCTGGTTTTGCGTCACTGCCTCAACAAGGGCGGTGACGCTTTTGTTGACGGCCAGCACGTCATGGGGACAGGCACAGGGGCTTGTGCCGGGCAGAGTCCCCAGGATATATTGTAGTTTCTCACCCTCAGCGTTGAGAATATGACTCAGGGCAAGCTCTTCCATGGCAATGGACGCGATAATCATGGTCAGAGCTTCCTCTTGGGTCATATCCGCCCCGTTGGGTGGAAAGGAGGGCATAGACATATTAAAACTCCATAGTTCGTCCCGGCGGGGCCGGGTCCAAGATGTGCGGCAGGATATCCATGCCGCCGTCTTACCCTATGACATCCGTGGCAGTTTTGTTCCACCGGGAACCTGTTGGCTGGAAGATACATAGAATGTCCCAGCGCGACGTTTTGGAGTGCCTCGCTCCCGCCATCGCACCGGTGCATATTAGTATGTACCTCTCAATTTGAAAGGAGATTCCCGATAATGTCTCTGCCTAGCTTTCCCGTAGTGAATCCCCCCATTGAACGGGAAGACGCAGTTAATCAAATTCTCTCTTCTATTGCGATGGAAGAACTCGGCCTGAGCCATATTCTCAACGCTGAAGGAGAGAAACTGCAATATATTCTGGGAACCCTGCCCGGTCTCAGCGGCCCTCCCGCCACAGTCAGCGACGTGCTGGCCGCCAATGAGAGCGTCCGCAGTATGCTGGAAACCGCGGCGCAGAACCAGCTCTTTCTGAAAGCAAAGATGCAGGGCGCTTTGACAGCCTCCCCCATGCAGGGTCCAACCGGCGCCACCGGGCCAACCGGAGCTACCGGGCCTGCCGGAGGGCCTACTGGCGCGACAGGGGCCACCGGTGCGACCGGGGCCACCGGCGCAACCGGTGCAACCGGCCCCACCGGAGCTGTTGGCGCTGCCGGTGCGGTTGGGGCGACTGGTGCGGTTGGGCCCACTGGGCCTACTGGCGCGACCGGGGCCACCGGCGCGGCTGGAGCTGCCGGGGCTACTGGAGCCACCGGGGCCACGGGAGCCACCGGGGCCACCGGCGCGACCGGACCTGCCGGCGTTACGGGAGCCACCGGCCCTACAGGTGTTGCGGGGGCTACCGGGGCCACTGGGGCCACCGGCGCAACAGGTATTACCGGCGCGACGGGCGCGACTGGTGCAACCGGCCCCACCGGTCCCAACATCACCGCCACCTCCGCCTTTGCAGCCAACACCAGCGGCACGGCGCTGACCGTCCTTGTAGGGGGCACCCTGGTTCCCCTTCCGGACGGCCAGTTGCTCTCCCCGGACATCACGGTCAACGGGGCCAACACGGTGTTTACGGTAACCAACGCCGGGCGCTACCAGATTTCTTACAATGTAAACACCACCGCGTCCTTGGCCAGCGGTACCCGCCTTCTTATCAATGGCGCGGCCAATACGGCCTCCACCGTGGCCCCTGCGGTGTCTCTGAGCCACTTCTCCAACGAGATCCTGCTGAACCTAAACGCCGGGGACACCGTTTCGCTGCAAATGTTTGGCATCGCCTCCGTGGCCACCCTGCTGCCGGGCTCCGCCGGCGCGGCCCTTTCCATTACCCGTCTAAGCTGAGGAGGGATGTCTCATGTCACTGCCAACCTTTCCCCCAATCGAGCCTCCTCTGAGCAGAGAGGGCAGCATCAATGAGATCATTTCCTCCATTGCTGCCGAGGAGCTCAGCCTGAGCCACATCCTCAACGCCGAGGGTGAAAAGCTGCAATACGTTCTGGGTACTCTGCCAGGCCTTGAAACGGCTACGGCTTTGGATGAGGTAATGCAGGTCAATCAAAGCGTGCAGGAGACGCTGTCCAGCGTGATGGAGCAGCAGATGATGCTAACCGGCAAATTGGCCTCGGCCATGAGCGCCCCCATCCTGCCCGGTCCCACCGGGGCTACCGGCGCGACGGCCCCGGTCATTTAAGCGCAACGGTCAAACACATTGAGAATGCTACAAAGATACCCCCTATAATCAATGCACAGGGGACCGGCTGAGAAGTTTGGTCCCCTGTCTTTTTATGCCTTTCCCGGCTCTTGGTACCGGGCCTGCGCGCTCCGGGTGTTCCTGGTACTCCCTGCCCCAGGTCCCCCGTCCTACGCCCCGCAGGGCGTGGAAGCGACGCAATTCCCACGGGGGCCAGCTTCTCAAAATCGGACACCCCGGCGGCGGGGAATTGCATGGAGCGGGACCCACCTTGTTCCCCGCCCTGCTGGACCTGTCGGCCAGCGCCCAGGGTGGACCCGTGGCGGGCCTCCCGGCCTCCTGGCCAGAGTGCCGCCCCTTCTGAACAACAAAAGAACGGCCCACGCCCTGCTCCATGAAAAAGACAGGACGGGGACCATGCGTAGAAAGTGAAAAAAGGGCTTGTCAATTTTGCTCTGAAAGGGTAAAATGAGAGCCAAGAGGTACAGAAAATAATGCGGCGGGCCCCAAGTGCTGCGAACACCTGAGGCCCTATGCGGGTGAAGACGCCACCCACACAACGGAAATTCCGTACCACTCTGCTATTATAACCTTTCTGTCCGTATTCTGGCAAGAGGGTTTTAGCGGCTGTGTTGCAGACGAACGTGCTGTGTGGGGATATACATACTCCGCACAGCATTTTTTCTTGCCTCTTGCAGAAGGGCCTGTGGGGGACTTCGGTCCCCCCAGGGTCCCGATGCAGGAGAAACAAAACGCACAGGAGGCCGCTATATGAAAAAAGAAGTCACCGCCCTATCCCTGGCGCTGGCCCTGTCCCTGGGGCTGACCGCCCCGGCCTATGCCGCAGGAGCCACCTTCACCGACGTACCCGCCGAACACTGGGCCTATTCCGCCGTGGAAGAGATGGCGAGCCGTGGGGTGGTGTCCGGCGTGGGTGGCAACCGCTACGCCCCGGACAACACGGTAAGCTATGCGGAATTTATCACAATGATGATGCGTCAATTTTATCCTGACCAAATTCGTGAATCGGATAGATATTATTGGTCTTCCGGCCATTGGTGGTCTGCGTACCTTTTACCCGCATATGAGTTGAGATTGTTGTCTAATACCGATTTGTATGATTATCTGTTTTATGACCCAAACTTTGAGGGAATCATATATAACGGTGTTCCCTCCGGTCCGGGCCCTGCCCCTGAAATAACTCCGGACAGTATCATTACACGCTATGAGATGGCTAATATAATCTATGCTGTCATTGACGATAGATATGGAATTCACTCCTCTGGATACGATATCACCCAGATTGCAGATTACAACGATATTACAATAAACCAAGGAAGCATCGCTTATTGCTACGAAAAAGGGATTTTGAGCGGAGTAGATGAGACCGGGGCATTTCACGGTGATTGGCCTATGACAAGGGCCCAAGCCGCCGTTGTCATGGACCGCCTGCTCGATATTTGTGAGTCATCCGCTACTGCGACCGAGTTTACAGGGGGCCGCCGCGTTACTCTCACTGGTGCGGATGTGGTCTTTCACAGCAGTGTAGACTATTACAATGCCGGTACCTTCTACTTCCCCTATGATGCGTCTGAAGCGGATTGGACAGGTGCCCGTTGGACATATGTCACTATTAACGTGACAGGTTATGACTATATCTTGCTGCAAGATCCGACTACATCCGTATATGTGTACGACGGGGATACACAACTAGGATACGTGCTCATAAACGATCTTGCTGTTGGTGTAAAAGGCCTTACTGAGGTTACATTGAAGGCTTATGCGTCCGAGACGAAGGAAAGCACTCTCGGCTCCATCATCCTGGGCAACTATGCAGAAGTGGAATATCATATTCCCGACGGTGTCTATGAACTTACTGGGGACAACATCCGTCACCTCTATGGTGAATCCAAGTATGAGAACGGCACCTTCTACCTAGCTAATGAAGGAGGTTTTGAGACGGGTACTGGTGGCCTCAGATTCAACAGCAACGGATACTCTACCCTAACTTTTACAATTACTTCCATTGATGAAGTTCCTGGGGTTCACGTGTATGGGTCTGATAATTGGATGGAGGCCGATACGCGCCTATATGATGATGTTGGAATCGGTAATACAAAAACATATTCTGTTGACATATCCGGTATCGGAATTGTAAGCATTTTTTTGACGGGAAACGGGAATGCCGAGATTACCAACATCTACCTGAGTTAATCTTCCGTGTCCTCTGGTATAACACCAGAGGACACTCCAATAAAAGCAGTAGGAAGGCCCAGGTGGCTAAAACAGAATACCAAAGACGCACAAAGCGGCTGACGATTGAACCAATCGCCAGTCGCTTTCTCATTGTTACGTGCCTACTATTCTCTCATTTCTTCGAGTTCTGCCAGCACACGCATCTTTTCATTCATTGGCATACAGTATTTGAATAGGACCAAAAGGGTAACTTCTTCTTCGTCAAAAGGAAGAAAAAGTCCGCTTGGTTTATCCATGGTCGGCACTGCCGTAGAAGGTATCATTTTGTTGATACAACAAGTCGCTATATAAAAAAGAGAGGTAAATTCATTCACATCTGCTTTTTTCAAAAACCGTTCAAAGTGCTTCTTTTGTTTTTGGGTTGGCTGGTTCACTCCGTCTTCTTTTTCTAGGCACAGATTCAACCAACAGACCGCTTCCCCCGTAGTAATACTCTTAAAAATATCTTGAACCGACATTCGGACACTCCGCTTTAGATAAGCCTCTACTTCCTGCCTCTGCTGTTCTCTATTCAAGTTGGATACTAAAATCATAAAGTCAATATCATCCTGCGTTAAACTGCTCAATATTTCAGGATTTTTTATTAGAACAGCCGTCGTTACATCATTAAGCAACTGCAACACCGTATCAAACTGCGACTTAAAAAAACCGACAATATCAATCCTGTCAAAATTTTTACTGAGTTCATACGCCGCTTTCAAGTCCGCACGTGCTTGATAGAAGTATTTTTCAGCCTCCCGGTCATCTGCTTCGGTCGAAGCCTTTTGTAATGTCTGAAGCACAGAAATTATAAAAGTATTGCAGTCTAGCTCAGGCCAAGGGGTTTTCCCATACAGATAATTCCTTACTTTTTCATCTGTGTAATCTGAGGTTTTTGTTTGAGCATTTAGAAATTTGCTAAAGTAATACCTAAAGTTTTCACCTGTTATTCCACATTTAATATAAGCACGTTTAACTACGGTAGAAAGTATATGGCTTCTTATTTTCTCAAATTCGTCAAATTCTTTTCTCCGGGTACTATTATCTTTATCCATAAAGAACTCCTAAAAAATAAAATTTAGGTATTTGTATTTGATTGATGCCGCTTCGTTTTAATTTCAATGCATTGTAATAATTGAGCCTGAAAAACACGTATTTTTCGCTACAATCGGCTCCAAATCTGCAAAAATCAGTGTGCTACAATCAATTTGCAAGGAGATTTCCCGGCAATACAGGTTTTGATGGAGGTGGTTCTCATGGCCCTGTGCCAAGTGAAAACGCTCTGACGTATCAAGTCATTATGATTAGTAAGGAGGAATAACGAATGCGAGTGAAATTGCTCGGTTATCAGAAAGTCGACTTTAAGGATGACTCTGGAAGCGGTATTCGTGGAACTTCGATTTTTATTTCCTACACGGAGAACGGTGTCCAGGGCGAGAAAGCAGAGAAGAAGTTTCTGCCAGACGGATTCGAGCTTCCAGCACTCCATCCTGGGGACTTCCTGGATTTGGATTGCAACACTAGAGGGAAGATCCTAAGGCTCTTGGTTGCAAATACTACCGGAACCAATGTAAGTAAACCATAACACATGTTCTGGCGGTTGTGACAGAACCGCCAGACACTTAAGAAAGGAGTTTCGACATGGAAAATGGCAATAGCAAAGACTTTATGGAAGGTATGGTTATTGGTCTTCTTGCCGGTATCCCCTTCACAATTTTTACCCTGTCTGTTGGGAGTGAGATTTTTCAAGCCCTCGGACTAGACCTCAATATGGTCAGGGAAGGAATATCTATCTATTACTGTGCTTTGATAGTGCTCTCAACTCCCACCATGTTAAAGTTGCTATACCGCCCTGTGATTTCTTGGTGGCGTCAGCGAAGGCAGGCACGAAAAGAGGCTAAAGCCAAGAACCAGGGAGGTGATGAAGGTGGAGTGGTTTGAATTCCTTATTGTACTTTGTGAAAAAGGGAAAATCATTTTTTGCAAATATTTGGATACAATTTCCGCTTTATGGTTCCGTAGGTTTTACATTCGCTCTATTATGGTGTCGGTAGCCCCGTTCCTTGGCGTGTATGCCGCCGCCAGATTGTTGGGATGGGTGGTAGACGGTATCGGCGCTTTTTTAGACCGCTATGCTCCAACACTCTTTTTCGCCGGGCTTGGGATTTGGCTGGTTGGATCGTATCTAAACAGCCGATTGAAAAAGCTGCGGGAGAAGCGGCGAATTGAAGAGGAAGAGAAGCAGAAGCACGACATGGAGGCGTACCAGGAAACGGAGGAAAGGACCTACCGCAAAGTTGGAAAAGCAGTATGCTCGGCGGCACGGGAAATGTCCAGTGCTGGTATCGTCCCGCCCAGGCGATTGAGCAGTATTTACGCCAAGGTCCAAACCATTCCCATTATGGACGGAAAAGGTATGCTGTGTCAATATCTCATGGAGAAATCGCAGGACGACGTAGACACGGTGGCAGTGGCCGAGACAATGCAAACAAAAATCGACCAGAAGCTAAGGGCCAGAGAGATTTTGGAGGTTCCACCAGAGTTTACGTACAATGGACGCATTTACTCCGGACTTTTAATCCATCAGGTAGAAGAGGACATCAACAATCCGAAGATGATTGTTGTTTGGGCAACTCTAACGAACGAAGCATATCTTCAGTATGTGGAAGATATAGCGATGGATAGAGAAGCCCCGTCCCCTTCTGTGGACCGTCGGGACACTAGGTATTGAAATGATGATACCGTTATTTTACAATGCCGCCAAACTGAATATGGGGTTCCGGGGGCTCGCCGCCTGTGTGCGGTGGGACCCCGGCAGGACCCCAGGGTTAGTAATAATTGGAAGAAGCGGGGTGGGAAAGAGCACGTGCGCCCAACTCATGTTGGGACGTGTGAAACAGTATGCCCCGAAGGGTAATGCCAAGGCTACGGTGTGTGATTTCAAGAATGAATATGCCTATCTTGCGGGCTGTCCGGGCCATTTCGACCACACCCATTGTATGGAGGGACTAAGGACGTTTTCTGAGGAGAATGAGCGCCGTATCCGTGAAGGAGTAACCGAGGCAGACCCATTTCATGTGCTTCTGTTCTCGGAGTGGGGTATGTTCTGTTCTGTGAGTGACCGCCGCACCCGTGAGGAAGCTATTGCACTCGCCGCAGGGCTCATTATGAGTGTGAGGGCTCAAAAAATGACAGTCTGGCTCGACCTTCAAAGGCCGGACTCCCAATTCATGGGAACAGCCCGTGACAGTTTGGCCCCGATAGCCCTTGGGAATTTGAGTCCAGAGGGGAAACGTATGGCGTTCCCGGATTTCGTCAATGAGATTGAACCCGTAGGCCGTGGAGAAGGCTATTTTTCTGACGGAACTACGATTCAAAAAATTATCGTACCGACGATTACAAGATGGGATGTCCTGCATGAAGATGTGCGGGAATTGGTAGAACAATAGGCGGAGACATCAAAGGCGGCCAGCGGCGACCT
>OKSF01001630.1_pt1 | contig 17610 bp, 8 predicted proteins | sample 1606061 | NCBI WGS metagenome assembly OKSF01 (sample SAMEA3541567, study PRJEB24748) | human gut metagenome | biome: human gut; feature: human-associated habitat; material: faeces | place: China | collected 2012 | reverse complement strand
AACCGTATAGTGCCGGGGCTGTTAAATTTGCTTTCTGGTTTCCTGAGTTCCGTAAAGAAATCGCTATGATTTCTAAGGGGCTGAGTTTGGATGAAATCAAGACGGCTTGTCTTGAACACAATGTTTTTAATGCTTCAACGCCGGCCCGGGCCACGATGATATATCAGACAGTGACAGCACGGATTCAGGAACTGGATGCCAGTATTTATCCGTTATTCCAGCAATCGGATTTGGCAACACAGAAATTAATTAACTTGACAGCTATTATGATGCATGAAAGCCTCTTTTTTGATTTCATGTATGAAGTATTTAAAGAAAAAATTCTCATTGGGACCAATGAGCTGAGTGACAGCGATATACGGATTTTTTTTCGCGCCAAACAGCTACAGGACAGCAAAGCCGCAACCTGGACGGATCAGACGTTGCAACGCCTGGGGCGAACCTATAAAAGCTATCTTTTGGGAGCTGGCCTTTCTGACCGGGGCCAGAAGACGCGGAAATTATTCAAACCCATCCTGGATCCGGCTTTTGAAACTTGGCTGGTCCAGCAGCACCTGGAACCGATTATCAAAGCATTGACGGGAGTTTGATCAGCATGGCAGCACAGACAATATCGCGTGAATATTATAAAAACCGCCGCAGCCTTTCCGAACGGTTTGCCGAGATGGACGAAAAAATCAAGGCACCTTCCTTCAGGCAATCTACAGGTAAAGCCAATGAGGTCAACTACTGGGTGTTCGACTATCCACCGGAACAGGAATTGGAAGTCCGCAGTCATATTGAATGGCTGGAGAAGCGCAATCGCAAAGGCTTTGATGATTACAAATTAATTATATATGATTTATATGACATTATCATCGACAGGCTAATCGAAAAGGGCTTTATTGAAAAGACCAAGAAATTAGAAAGCCGTGGCGGCATCCAGCGTGTCGTGACCGCCATACAGCGGATGCTGCGCATTACCGACAAAGATAACTACCTGGTCCACTACCTGGAAGAACACACGTCGGAAAATGCGGTTGTCCTGATTACTGGGATTGGCAAATGCTATCCAATCTTAGAAGCGCCGGAAGTTTTTAATAAAGTACTCTACAATTTGCCTCAAAAATTTTCCGCTACGCCAGTTATCCTGTTTTACCCGGGAACCTATACGGAACAAGAGCTGATAGTGTTTAATGAATTTGTGGAAGATAGCTATTATCGGGCATTCCGCATTGCCCGCTAAAAAGGGATGGATGAATTATGGAAATTAAAGATATGTTTGCTAAACCGATTGACCGTGACCTGCAAGGCGTCATCAAGGTTGGCGACATCGAAAACGAAAATATCCGACAGGAGCTGGAAGAATATGTCGTAACGAAGGAGCTGCAAAAACACTTTGCAGATTTTTTTGCTGCCTATAAAAAAGGTATCAACGGGACAACGCCGAAGATGGGCGTCTGGATTTCCGGCTTCTTTGGCAGTGGTAAATCACACCTGTTAAAGATATTCTCCTACCTGCTGGATAATACGGAAGTAGGCGGCAAGAAAGCCATTGACTACTTCATCGATGACCATAAAATCGAAGATCCGATGGTGCTGGCCGATATGAAGTTGGCCGCCGAAACGCCGACGGATGTCGTCCTGTTTAATATCGATTCCAAGAGCGACTCCAATGGCAAGAAAGATAAGGATGCCATCGTCAACGTGTTTCTCAAAGTGTTCAACGAAATGCAGGGCTTCTGCGGGACCATTCCTTATGTAGCCGACCTGGAACGCAACTTGTCAGAAAAAGGCCGCTATGAAGAATTTAAGCAAAAATTTGCAGCCGCCTGCGATGAATCATGGGAAGACGCACGCCATGAATTCGACTTTGTTCAGGACGATATCGTCGATGTCTTGGTAGACATGGGCGTCATGTCCGAAGAATCGGCACGGAACTGGTGCGAAAAAGCCATTCAGCCCTATCGCATCTCCATTGAAGAATTCGCCAACCGGGTCAAGAAGTATATCGACGAAAAAGGCCATGACCATCATGTCGTGTTCCTCGTCGATGAAGTCGGCCAGTATATCGGTGACGACCGCAATCTCATGCTCAATCTACAGACCGTGACCGAAGATCTGGGCAGTGCCTGCAATGGCAAAGCCTGGGTTATCGTCACATCCCAGCAGGATATCGATTCCATTATTAAAGTCAAAGGCAATGACTTCTCCAAAATTCAGGGCCGCTTTGATACGCGTCTGTCCCTGTCTTCGGCCAATGTCGATGCCGTCATCAAAAAGCGTATCCTCGAAAAGAATGATACCGCCGCCCAAACGCTGCGCCTCCTGTACGGCCAGGAAGAAACGACAATCAAGAACAAGATAGTCTTCACCGATTCGGTAGAACGCAAATTATACACAGGCAAAGACGATTTTGCCGCCGTCTATCCCTTCATCCCCTATCAATTCAACCTGCTCGGTTCCGTTCTGACCGCCATCCGTACCCACGGCGCATCAGGCAAGCACCTGTCCGAAGGGGAACGCTCCATGCTGGCTATGTTCAAGGAATCGGCCGTCGCCTACATGCATGAGCAGCAGGGCACGATTATCCCGTTCTATGCTTTCTACACGCCCATGGAAAACTTTCTCGACCACAGCCATCGCAGTGTCATCATCAAAGCCTATGAAAATGACTACATCAACCCGGATCACAAGACAGGCGATGTATTTGCCATCAATGTACTGAAAACGTTATTCCTCATCAAGTATGTCCAGGACATGACTCCGAATATTGACAATATTACGACGCTCATGATGGATAATCTCGAGGAAGACCGGATTACCTTAAAAGGCAAAGTAGAAGAAGCGCTTAAAATCCTGATTCGCCAGATGCTGGTGCAGAAAAACGGTGAATCCTATGTGTTCCTGACCAATGAAGAACAGGAAATCAACCGGGAAATCGAAAGTGAAGATGTTGACAATGCCGATGTCATCCATAAAATCTCGGAAATGATCTTTGAAGATATCTTCACGGACAAAAAATACCGCTATCCTAAATTCAACGGCCGCTATACCTTCAGCTTTAATCAGACTGTCGATGAATACGCCTATAAAGCGATTAAAAGCAACGATATCGGTATCCACGTCCTGACGCCGGCTTCGGACATCACCGATGATGCCATGCTGGCTTCTATATCCATCGAACATCCGGATGTCCTCATAGTACTGCCCAATGACCGGGACTTTATGGATGAAATCCAGACCTATCTGAAAATCGAAAAATTCCTGCGCCGCAATGCGACGGCCTCGATGGTGCAATACGAAAGTATCAAAGAAGGAAAACGGCTGGAAATGCGGGAACGCTATGATAATGCTCGTCTATTCCTGATGGAAAATCTGAAAAATGCCACTATCTATATCAACGGCAGCCCTGCTGATATTAAAGCCAAGGATGTCAATGTCCGTATCCAGGATGCCTTGCAGCACCTTGTCGACAAGGTATACAACAAGTTATATTATATTGATACGCCCTTTGATGAAAGCAGTATCCGCAAACTGTTTGCTACGAACGGGCAGGCATCGCTCAAGCTGGATCAGACGCGTCAGGCTAACCAGCTGGCCCTGGATGACATACTAGGCTATATCCAGATGAATTCTCAGGCGCACCTGAAAACCTCCCTCAAATCTGTCAAGGACCGGTTTATGAAAGCCCCTTATGGATTCGTCGAAGACGATGTGGAGTACCTCGTGGCCCGGCTGTTCCAGCAGGGCGATATCGCCTTTACCGTCAATGGAGCTCCGGTCAGCCTGATGAATAAATCGAAGGATGAAATCGTCACCTATATCACGAAGAAGCAATTCGTAGAAAAACTGATGATAGAACGAAAAATCCGCATTTCCGACCGGGATAAGAAAATCTGCAAGGGCGTCATGAAAGACTTGCTGGATATCACCCCAGCGACAGATGACGAAGACAGCCTCATGCAGCATACCCTCAACAAATCTAAAATGCTGCTATCTGAATTAGAGAAAACGCAGATATATTATGAAAATACCAATGCCTATCCAGGCAAAACAGTCATTACTGAAGGTATTCAGCTATTGCGTTCTCTCGTGGCGACGAAATCTACGAAAACATTTTATAAAGAAATCGTTGAGGCTCAGAAAGATTTGCTCGACTTTGCCGATGACTACGAATCCATCCATAATTTTTTCCAGGGCGAACAGAAACAGATTTTCGATAAGGCCTTACATTTGATGAAAATCTATAACGACAGTAAGACCTATATCGTCAACCATGAATTAGAAAATACGGTAAAAGAAATCAATCAGATTCTCTACGAACCGGACCCGTATGGAGATATTCCCCATCTGCCGGAATTGCTGGATACCTTTCAGACGATTTATAACGAGGTTTTAAATGAACAGGAAAAGCCGGTCCGTAAGGCTATCTGTGATTCCCGGCAGCGAATTATGGAGGTATTGCAGAAAAAATCCTATGTAAAAGAAAAACAGACCTCCTATGCCCATCAGTTCGATGAACTGCTGCAAGGCGCAGAACGTTGTAATAACGTATCGACATTACGCAGCTTCGCCGACCGGGCCGACGCCTTGAAAATCCGCCTGCTCGATGAAATGAGCGAAAAGGATAATGAGCTGGCGCAAAAACAAGCCGAAATGGCCCAAAAGCAAGACCAGGGACAGTCAGGATCAGCAAAGTCCACACCAAAGGCTGTTCCGCTGCCGGTTAAAAGGACGAAGAACGTAACCATCAAGGCCATGACCGGGACGGCTTCGTGGCGACTGGAATCGCCGCAGGATGTCGATACCTATGTCGAAGCCTTACGAAAAAAATTACTGAGTGAATTGAAAAAAGACACGATTCTTAATGTTGAATTTTAATTAGAAAGGGCAAGGATATCATGGATAAAACGGCCATAAAGAAATTTGCGATTTGGGCGAGAAATAAGCTCATTGCCGACAGCGTGTATAAAGCACGTCTCCTGGGCATCACCGAAACAGGCATACAGGACCCGTTGCCTCAGTCTACGATGGATGCTCAATTCTTCGATATCGGCTTGAAAGAACCTTCAGCTATTACTGGAGCTGCTATCACTCAGCGTAAAAATCTGGTGGCCGTCATCAAGGAAAAGGCCAAAGAACTCACCTATCAGGATGCTTTTTCTCATATCATGGAAGAAACAGCCTACACCTGGTTCAATCGGCTCATCGCTATCCGGTTCATGGAAGTCAATGAGTACCTGCCCGACCGAGTCCTATCCTCGGGCAACCCGGATAAAATCGAACCGGATTTGGTAACGTCTCCCTTTGATTCGGACCTGACCTTTAGTGAAGACGAATCGCGGCAAATCGTAGACTGGAAAATGAATAACCAGACCGACGACTTGTTCCGGATGTTGTTCATCAAGACATGCAATGCCCTGAATGAACCCCTGCCCATGCTGTTTGAAACCATTGCCGATTACACAGAACTCCTGCTCACCATTTCCATTTCCGACCGGGATGGCGTCGTCTGGCATCTCGTCCATGATATCCCGCAGGAAGATTTCCAGGACCAGGTACAAATCATCGGCTGGCTCTATCAGTACTACAATACAGAACCGAAGGACCGGGTCTTTGGCCGGAAGAGCAGCGAAAAGATAAAGAAAGAAGATATTCCTGCCGCTACCCAGCTGTTTACGCCAGACTGGATTGTCCGTTACATGGTAGAAAATTCCCTGGGACGGCTGTGGCTGGAAGGTCATCCCAAGGCAGAACTAAAAGAACAATGGAAATATTATCTCGACGAAGCAGAACAGGAAGAGGAAGTCCAACAGCAGCTCGACCAGATTCATGACGAACATGCCAAACTGACGATAGAAGACATTTCCTGCCTGGACCCTTGCTGTGGCAGCGGCCATATCCTGGCCTATCTGTTCGATGTGCTCATGCAGATATATCAGAACCAGGGCTATCGTGCCCGTGATGCGGCGGTCAGCATTGTCGAGCATAACCTCTATGGCCTGGATATCGACGAACGGGCTGCCCAGCTGGCTTATTTTGCCGTCATGATGAAGGCCCGCCAGTATGACCGGCGCTTCCTGTCTCGGGGAATCCAGCCCCATGTTTACGCCATCGAAGAAAGCAATGGTCTTTCTACATGGGAAGAATTTGCCGGAAATGATTATGGCCAGATGACGCTGGACCAGACCTATATCAATCAGGCAGATGACTTGATTGAGTTGTTCCACGATGCCAAGGAATACGGCTCCATCCTCAAAGTAGAACCGGATACATATGATAATCTTCAGGAGTATCTGGAAGAAATTCGCCAGAAAGGCTCGGAAAATATCCTCTTTGCCGCCTGGAGTGGCGAAATGGCAAAGCAGATGCCCAAGCTCATCCGTCAGGCAAAAATGCTGTCCAGAAAATACGATGTCGTCGTAACCAATCCGCCCTACATGGGCAGCGGTGGTATGGATGCAAAACTGTCGAAGTACGTCAAAAACAACTATCCCGATAGCAAGAGCGACCTGTTTTCCGTCTTTATCGAACAATGCGGAGCCATGACCAAGGCCAATGGCTATCAAGCCATGATTACACAACACGCGTGGATGTTCTTGTCGAGCTTTGAAAAATTGCGGGAAAAGATTCTGCAAAAGACGATTGTCAATATGGCTCATCTGGGACTCAGAGCCTTTGATGAAATAAAAGGCGAAGTGGTGCAAACAACTAGCTTTGTCTTGCGCAAAGATGATTTAAAGGGATATCAGGGAGTATATTGCCGGCTTATAGAACCTACAACACAGAGCGGTAAGGACAAAATGTTTTTGTCGGCACAAAACAGATATACAAGCAAGCAAGAAAATTTTGCTAAAATTCCTGGAAGTCCCGTGGCGTATTGGGCAAGTGATAACATATTTAAAACCTTTAAAAATGCCACAATAGAAAATATAGCAGTACCTCGAATGGGGCTCACTACAGGGAATAATAATTATTATTTAAGACTTTGGCCAGAAGTTTCTGTGAAAAATATAGGATTTTCTTATACGAGAGAAAAAGCAGCTCAGAGTTCTATAAAATGGTTTCCTTACAATAAAGGCGGAGAGTATAGAAAATGGTATGGTAATAGAGAATATGTAGTGAATTGGTATAAAGATGGTAAGGAAATGCAGACAAAACTAGATCCAACCGGTTCTAGAATTTGGGCACATAATTTTAATTTAGAATATAATTTAAAAAAACATATCACGTGGAATGACTTAACCAGTGGACCTATTTCGTTTAGAGCCTTTGAAGATGGTTTTTTATTTGACTCGTCAGCCGCAGTTGCATTCGTACTAGATAAGGATTTTTACTATGTGCTTGGTTTGCTTAACACAAACTATGTTAATCTTATTTCTAAAATTCTTAATCCTACAATGCATTTTAAATTAAATGATTTTATTAAAATACCATATATAAATGCTAAAAATTCCCATGTTGAAAAACTTGTAAAAAGTTGTATAGAATTATCGAAAAAAGATTGGGATACTTTCGAATATTCTTGGAATTTTAAAAAGTGTTTGTTGCTGAACGATAACTTTAATAACTTAAAATCCGCATATGAAACATTTCAAAGAATTTGTGAAGAACGCTTTCAACAATTAAAGGAAAACGAAGAAAAATTAAATTACATTTTTACAAATACGTATGGTTTGCAAGGGGAGCTAACGACAGAAGTTGCAGATTATGATGTTTCGGTTCACCGTATTTATGATTATAAAAATGAAATTCCAAAAAATATGTACAAGAGTGAAACGGACGAAGAAGGGAAAACGAAAAGCAAAGTAAGCTCGTATGCCCTGACCAAGCAGGACGTCATCAAATCATTTATTTCCTATGCCGTAGGCTGTATGTTTGGTCGTTATTCTCTCGATGTGGAAGGATTGGCCTATGCCGGCGGCGACTGGGATGATGGCAAATATCAGACATTCCGGCCCGATGAAGACAACGTCTTGCCCATTACCGACGAAGACTATTTTGATGATGATATCGTCGGCCGCTTTGTCGATTTCGTCAAGACCGTCTATGGCACCGATACGCTGGAAGAAAACCTGACCTTTATCGCCGATGCCCTGGGTACCCGCGGCAAATCGAGCCGTGACGTCATCCGCACGTATTTCCTCAAAGATTTCTTCAAGGACCACCGCAAAACCTACCAGAACCGGCCTATTTACTGGCTCTATGACAGTGGCAAACAGAACGGCTTCAAAGGCCTGGTCTATCTCCATCGCTGTGACAAGAACACAACTGGCCGCGTCCGCGCCGATTATCTTCACCGCATGGAACAGATTTACAGCGACGAAGTCAATCGCATGCAGGATGTCATCGACCACAGTCATTCGGCCCATGAAGTATCGGTAGCCGAAAAACGCTTGGAAAAGATGAAGAAGCAAATCAAGGAATGTCAGGACTACGATGCCAGGCTCGGCCACCTGGCCCTGGACCAGATTCAGCTCAATCTCGACGACGGCGTCAAGATCAATTACCGCAAAGCCCAGACCGGCCGCGACGGCAAATTCTACGAAGTCCTCGCCGACTCTAAGAAAATCATGGCCAAAGACGCCCTCTGGCACGAATACCTCACGGAATGGCATCATGAACAATAGCGCTATCTTTTGAATATCTTGTGAACTTCGAAATTTATACGCGAGAGAACGCAAAAAAAGCGGATAACTAAGCGGTTCAAAAGGTATTGTCTATCTTTTGATTATCTTTTGATTATCTTTCGAAATTCGAAAATTATACGCAAGAAACTGCGAAAAAAGCTGATAACCAAGCGGCTTAAAAGCATGGCACTATCTTTTGATTATCTTTTAATTATCTTTTGAGGAACGAGTGAATTATGGCAGAATTAAATCTCAAGCAAATAGAAGACAGACTTAATGAAGAGTTTCGTACAAGTGGAGACGAAAACCGGAAACTGGTCTTTTGGTATGATGATCGGGCTGAATTTGCCGAAGATGTAGATTCATTGCAACTGGATAACGCAAAAATCCTGCATCTTATGCCGGATAATCAGTTTGCTACCAAACTCTTCCTCGAACGCGAAGACCGAACCACGAATTACCTTATTTATGCCCCATTCTCCAAGCCCGATGTCCACGAGAACCATTTGGAAGATATACTGCTCTACTCGCGGCGATTTTACGCAGACCGGGCTTCTTTGCTCGCTGTCGACCTCGGCATCGGTGAAGAATGGAAGCCGGTCCTGGAGGCGCATATTCGCTTTTTTGCCAACAAGGAGCGGACGAAGAAGTTTTATGATCTGGGTATCAGCCAGTACGATGGAACGACGATTCGCCTAGGTATGATATGTGCTCTGGCAGGCGCCCGGACGTGTTCACTCGAAGAAGCACTGCGCATCGTCCTTGATGAAGAAAGCCAGGAAAACCATCGGATTTTTGACGAATTAGCCCGGTATGATTTGATGGATTCTTTTTGGGATTTGTGCGCCCGCCATTTTGGCCTGGCCTGGGAAAATCCAAGCATAGCCAAGCTGGTACTGGCTCTGTTTGTGACCTGTGCCGCTCATGAAATCATGGAACCCGTACCCAATAGTTGGGAACCTTTCAAAATGCGCAAGACCGGCAATGCCATTGCTTTCTTGGACAGCATAATGAACAGCGTCGTTTATCAGGCTGTTTTTGATAGGCTATCGCTCTTTGCCAGCCAGCAGCTCCATGTCGCAGATTCACTGAAAACGTACCCTCTGGAAAGCTTAATTGCCTGCGGCTGCTTTGCTGATGTCGATACGCTGCTGATCCAGTGGATCGCCGGTCGGCTGGAATCTGAAGACGTGGATGCGCATTTGGGTGATTATCGTATTCTGGCACTCTGTGAATTTCGCAAAAAGACACATTTCGGCCAACAGCGGGAACATATATATGACATGTTTATCTGTGCCATCAGATTGGAAATGTTGACAAGACAGTCATATCCTGATGGTTTCCAGAATATCATCAAAGACTATAAAAATCATTTGTACCAGGTTGATACAGATTATCGCCATTTTTATTATCACTTAGATAGACTTGCTGATGCCAGTGCTTATGAACCGTTGCGTATATTGATTGAAAATATATACACTAATGAATACTTGGGCAAATTATTGCCGGAATGGAATGCGGGAATCATGGAAGATAAGGCTTTGTCGGTGATTCCCCTGCAACGTGATTTCTATGACCATTATGTAGCTAACAGTAAAGACCGGGTCGTAGTCATTATTTCCGATGCGATGCGTTATGAAACAGGGCGGGAACTCTTTGACCGCCTGGGCGATAATCCCCGCAGTGAAGTGAAAATTGAGGCTATGCTCAGCACCTTACCATCATATACCCGGCTAGGCATGTCGGCTCTCCTGCCCCATCGGAAGCTGGAATTGTCCCCGGAAGGGAAAGAACTCGTCGACGGGGCATACTGTATCGATATCCAGAGCCGGGAAAAAGCATTACAGGCTCGGCAGCCGCTGGCCCGCTGTGTATCCTTTGATGATTTGAAACACATGAAAACACGGGATATGCGGGATATTTTTACAGGCCAGCAAGTCATTTACGTATATCATGACCAGATTGATGTCCGCGGCGAACATGCCGAGGATGAAGTGTTCCAGGCCTGTGAAGAAGCGGTGAAAGAAATCCTGGATTTCATCGAGAAAGTCCATAACGGGGCTAATACACATCATTTCATCGTGACGGCAGACCATGGGTTCATTTACAAGCGCAATAAGGTGCAGGAATCGGATAAAATCGGCAACGTTCATCATCATGATATTGTGAAACGGCGTTACATCATCTCGCAGGGAGGAATTCAAGAAGATGGTGTACAGAACCTGAATCTCGGCTATCTGCTGGGGAACGAGGACAGCCGCATGGTTTCTTTCCCCATTGGGACAAGTGTCTTCAAAACGCGGGGCAGCGGCGGCCAGAATTATGTACACGGTGGTTCTTCGCCACAGGAAATGCTGGTCCCGGTCATTGAGGTCCGTATGGAACGGGGCAAGGCCGACGTGCGGGCTGCACAAATCCATTTCATCAATACGATGAATAAGATTACGAACCTCATCACGACGCTGGATTTCATCCAGTCGGAACCTGTCGGAGAGGCTGTCAAGGAAGCCATGTATCTGATAGGCTTTGTGGATGCTGAAGGTCAGCCCATTTCTAATGAAATCACCCATGTGGCCGACAGCCGGGAAAACGAAGCGGCCAAGCGGACATTCCGGCTCCGTTTTACGTTCAAAAATCAGGACTATGATATTAGCCAGTCGTATTTCCTGGTCATCAAAAATGCGGAAACGGGCATAGACGTATTCCGCCATCCGTTCATTATGGATCTTCCCTTTGCTGGAGATTTTGGCTTTGATTTGTGATGAACGCAGAGAGGAAGGATTGATATGGAGACAGCAGGTGGAACCACCAACCGGGAAGAAATCCGCCAGAAATTGAAGACTCATTTCCCAGGGAAAATCGTCCGCAAGGATTTGACGAAAAAAATCAAAGAAGGGGCCAATGTCCCTGTGTACGTCTTGGAATTTCTATTAGGTCAGTATTGCAGCTCTGACGATGAAGAAATCGTCAAAGCGGGAGTGGAAAACGTAAAAAAGATTTTATCTGCCAATTTTGTGCGCCCCGATGAAGCGCAGAAAGTACTCTCGGTCCTGCGTCAGCACGGCAGCCACACCGTCATCGATATGATTACGGTCAGCTTGAATATCAAGCAGGATTATTATGAAGCCTCATTTTCCAATCTGGGCCTGACCGGAATCCTCATTGCTGATGAATACCCGGAAAAATACGACCGCCTTTTGTGCGGCGGTATATGGTGCATCGTACAGCTGAATTATGACGCAGAAGGAACGGAGAACCTGGATATCATTCTGCCCAGTGAAAATAGCCCGCAGGGGAATAACAGGAAGCAGAAGAACATTTATCCCATCAGTATCCGTAATCTCACGCCAATCCAGATGCCCCATGTCGATATGGACGAATTGAAGCGCGGCCGCCAGGCCTTTACCAAGGAAGAATGGCTGGACGTCATGCTGCGTTCGACTGGTATGGAACCGGATTCGCTGACCTACCGGGAAAAATGGCTGCTCCTGACACGGATGATTCCGCTTGTGGAAAATAATTTCAACCTCTGTGAACTGGGGCCGCGCAGTACGGGGAAATCCCATTTATATAAGGAAATTTCTCCCAATAGCATTTTAGTCTCTGGAGGTCAAACTACCGTGGCTAACTTGTTTTACAATATGGCAAGCCATCAGGTCGGTTTGGTGGGCCTGTGGGACTGTGTAGCCTTTGATGAGGTAGCAGGCATCAAATTCAAGGACAAAGACGGCATCCAGATCATGAAAGACTATATGGCATCGGGATCCTTTGCCCGGGGCAAGGAAGAAAAAGCGGCTTCGGCATCGATGGTCTTTGTCGGCAATATCAACCAGTCTGTCGATGTCCTGCTGAAAACGTCGAGCCTGTTCGACCCGTTCCCGCCAGAAATGGGAACGGACACGGCTTTCCTCGACCGTATCCATGGCTACAACCCTGGTTGGGAAATCCCTAAATTCCGGCCTGAACATTTCACCGACGATTACGGATTCATTTCTGATTATCTGGCTGGATTCATGCGAGAACTGCGAAAAGAGCAGTATGGTGACGCCCTGGATGCCTATTTCCGGCTGGGGAAAAATCTGAACCAGCGCGATACTATTGCGGTCCGCAAGATGGTCGGCGGATACATCAAGTTGCTGCACCCGGATGGCCGTTTTAGCAAAGACGAAGTAGAAGAAATATTGCAAATGGCGCTGGAGATGCGCCGCCGCGTCAAAGAACAGCTCAAAAAGCTAGGCGGCATGGAATTCTACGACGTGAATTTTTCCTACATCGACAACGAAACTTTTGAAGAACACTACGTCTCCGTGCCGGAACAAGGCGGCGGCAAACTCATTCCTGAAGGCCTCTGCAATCCCGGGCAGGTCTATACCGTTTCCCATGGGAAAAACAACATGATCGGCGTATTCCGCCTGGAAAGCCAGATGCTGCCGGGCAGCGGGAAATTTGAACGCACCGGCATCGGCAGCGACAGAGAATGCAAAGAAGCCGTCAACACTGCCTATAACTACCTAAAAGCCAATGGCAGGCGTATCAGCGGCAGCATTTCGACGACCGCCAAAGACTATATCATCAACTACCAGGACCTTCAAGGCATCGGTATGACCCATCGCTTAGCGCTCCCGACGCTCATCGCTATTTGCTCCATCGCCCTGAACAAACCCGTCCAAAGCTCCCTCGTCGCCCTTGGTGAAATCAGTATCAGCGGTACACTTATGAAAGTCGACGAACTGGCCAACACCTTGCAAGTATGCCTCGACTCGGGCGCAAAAAAAGTCCTGCTTCCCATTACATCCGCCGCCGATTTGGGAACGGTACCACCTGAATTAATCGGAAGTTTTCAACTGATATTTTATAGTAATCCTGAAGATGCTGTCTTTAAAGCCTTGGGAGTAGAATGATGCTATGCTTCAGGTGGATTTAGCAGGATTTACATGACGTATATCGAAACTATACTATATAGTAGAAGCGTGCTGTACATATTTTCAGGATGGGAGGAATCGAAATGAACGTTAAGAAAAGATTTTTCAGTTTTTTTATGGGGATAATTCTTTTGGCATGCACTAGTATAAATATCAGCCAAGCTGCTAATTTCCGCCCCGAATCGCCACAATCTGTCGCGAAAATTTTAAAGGCAATTGATGGTAATTGGTACGATCATAATGGCAATCTGGTATTACAGATACAAGACGGGTATATTAATGGCTGCAAAATATTGACGGTATATGATCTCGCCGGAGCTTCAGGCAATGGCGGTGCTAATTTCCGTATTTTGGAAAGTACGGGGGAACGTTTAATGCATTTTTCGTGGTATGTACGGCATGATAACATGGATCGTCTGAAAGTTAATGATTCGCAGATGCTGCACCGGGTTGCCAAAATTCCCTTTAGTGAATCCGTTGCCGGCATCCATCTGGGAATGACGCCTGATGAAGTCAAAGCCGTATTAGGAACCCAGGAGATTTGCAGCCTTACTGGAGAATGCCTGGCTGGTATTATGCCGATAAAAAAATCGTAGTAACCTTTGACGGTGATTGTGTCGACAGAATTATCCTATTACGTGGCAGCAACACAGTACTAAATAACTCGGGTTTAAATTGCTCTAATACTCCGTCTGAATTTGTACAAGCCTATCATATGAATCGCATTCCTAAAGTTGATTTCAACAGCGAAAATGAAAGCGATGGCTGTTATAATATTGGGAATGGAGAATACCTGGCCTTTGGAAATCGTATGTCCTATATTATGCTGACGTATTATTCGTATTAATATAATTGATAAGGGAAGATTTTTTATGGGGGATGCTGAATGTAGGGGGGGTGAAAGTCATGGATAAAGGGGAACATAAAGAGAAATGTATTGCTGAAATTGACCAACTGTATGAAAGTGTAATGCGTTTTGATACACAACGAGACTTCCTGGAATATATGGGAGAGTTGCGAAAATTTCCCTATTTAGCACCTTATAATGCGATGATGGTTAAAGTGCAAAAACCAGGTAGTGCTTTTGTAGCGACTCTGGATACGTGGCAAAAAGTATATCATCGTCGTCCTAAACCGGGAGCCCGTCCTTTAGTTATCCTGCGTCGTTTTGGCCCTATTTCTTTTGTCTATGAATTAGACGATACAGAAGGAAAGAAGATGCCGCAAGAAGTCATTTCTAAGTACATTCTTCATCCATTTCATTCCAATACACTCATTGATGAGGCAAAGCTTCAAACGCTTATTAGCTCCCTGCTTAAGGAGGGAATTCGTTATCGGGAAGAAAACTATGGCACATATTACGGCGGCCAGATACAATGGAACGCCACCAATGTTGCCAGACTCTCGCATACCTCGAAAAGTAATGTCGATATCATCAGCCACTATTGCATTACCGTTAATAAAAATCAGTCACCAGCAGAAAAATTTGCGACTATTATCCATGAACTTGGACATTACTTTTGTGGGCATTTGAATCGTGAAAAAATCGAATATATTCCCATTCGGACTAATCTTTCCAAAGAAACAAAGGAATTTGAAGCAGAAACAGTTTGTTGGGTAGTTTGTGAAAGACTTAATCTCGCCCATCAGTCCGTGCCTTATTTGCATGGTTATCTGAACCCAGATGGGAAGGTGCCGGATATCAGTCTTGATGCGATTTTAAGGGCTGTCGGTCGGATTGAAAGTATGATCAAAGGCATCAATGAGCCTAGAAAAAATCTAAAAGTAACCCTGTCCAAAGAGGCTGATTCGGCGTTAGAACGAACTTTTCCTGGCTTCAAACAAGCTATTCCGGTCCATTTTACGGATTCTAAGAGCTATGACTATGTCTTGCGAATTCCTAGGGAAAGAGGAAAAGCGGACTTTTTAATTGTTAAATATATTTCTAAAGAACGCCAATGGACCTGTTTATATCGTTTTCAAATGGACTCAGCATGGCTGAACGTCATAGAAGGGAATTTTACGCATCATCGGCACCGAGAATTGCTTATCTATATCCATAATGGCAGCGGTCATGTTTTATCGTACCGGGTATTGGCATATGTACATAATCAGGTGCATCCCATCCTCGCAGGAGACTTGATTCCGCAAGGAAATGTCCGGGTTGAAGGTAATCGGCTTATCGTAAGCTCAGGCCATCTAGACAGTATTTATACATGGTCGAAGGAAAAAGGCTTTTTACGCTTTGATTGTGAACAAGAATTGGCTCCTGAAATGGATGCCAATACAATACGGCTACAATACGCGATTTCTGACGATGAAAAAATAGAGCTTTATATGAATGGAGAAGGATATCCTTCAATGAAACCTATTGAGCTGCAGATTGGACAAAAATTACAGTTGCAGCGCATTCACCGTGGCCCTTATGAACGTATTCTTGGCGGAGGACAATGTTTGCAGTCTATTTCCCGTCATGAATATGTAGCACAAGCCGTAGGTGATGTAAGTTTTCAGATTATACCAAAGGGCTATGACTGGGAACATGCTGTTAAGTTTCATGTCAAAGTTCTTCCTCAGAATCCGGTGAAAGAGTTACGTTTTGAGGATATGCAAAAAGAGCTTTCTATCCGGAAAAAGAAGTCCATAAAAGAGCAAATAAAAAAGTTTTTAAGAAATCACAACATTATCCATGTATAGTAAGTATATATTGTGCATTTTTGAATTTCAGGAAGAAATATTACGTTTAAATTTTATGATGTTAGGAGATTGCTTAATCGTTAAAATAGGTATTTATAATTTTTTTTGATGATTGATATTAGCCGATGAAGGTTAGCTTTTGTATAGCAGTTGCTACCAGAAGTATTTTGTTCATTGGATACATTGGGCTGTTTGTACTATTTAAATAATACATATGGAGCTGATTGAGCTTATTTTCCGGGAATTTGGAGATGGCATGCAAGAGGTCAGGAGTTCGATCCTCCTTATCTCCACCATAAAGAATACGATAACCACGCGGTTTATGAGCCGCGTGGTTATTTTTTTTCGCCTCTATGCGATTTCGTAGGGGACGCCTGTTAAGACGTCCCGCTACGCGCTGAGGATTTCCCGAAGCGTCGTTGTTAGTTTGAGTTTATAGCGGCGAAGCCGCATCTGAATCCGAGTTCGTAAAAGCCTGCCATTAGAATAGAATGGGCTGTGGTGAAATATCAAAGCGGGCCGCCCAGCCACGGCTGTCCGTTTTGGCAACCGTCCTGCACCTCCCGCTGGTCGGCACCTGACGGGTCAAAAAGGCTTTCGGGACAGCCCCTACGCAACGGCTTCAAGCCGTATTTTTTTACGACAGGTGTATTGTTTTCATCGCTTCTATGCGATAGCCGGAATTTATGGCAGATGGATTCCCTTAATCCATTGACGATTCCCTTATTTTGATATGGGCTTTAAGGGAATCGCTGGGAAATAAGGGAATGATTGCAGCCTCGTCCTTGACGAAGATTAACTGATAACGGTATAATAAACGTGAAAGAGGTCCTGCCGATAGACGGTTGGTCCCCAAATAATGACTACAAAAGTAGCCGCTTACGAGTGGGATCGAGGGCGGCTATTTTTGTGTTCTATTTGAAGCGCATCCGATGGCATACCCAAGCGCAAAAGCACCTAAGCAGAGGCCGAGAATACCAATAAAAGTATCTACAGTCAGAAGCATACAAATCCCCTCCTTTCCCATGGATTGGAGGGTTCACACAAAATCCCTCCTTAGGAAGCAAGGGACCAACCGCCTACCGTTTTAGGCAGAACCTCGAAGTAGTATATCATAGGCATGCCTTATCGTCTACCTTTGAGTGACTAGTACTAACAGAATAAGAACCACAAAAATAGTCGCTTACGATGGGGAGTCCTGGGCGGCTATTTTTGTTTTTTATCGTCTGTATGCGATGCCGTAGGGGCCGCCCAGAGCTATTCTGGCCCGTCAGATGCAGGAGACGATTTCCTGGATAGATGACAGCGGCGGGCGGCCCGCTACGCGCAGAGGGTTTCCCGAAGCGTCGTTGTTAGTTTGAGTTTATAGCGGCGAAGCC
>OKSF01001628.1_pt1 | contig 17611 bp, 27 predicted proteins | sample 1606061 | NCBI WGS metagenome assembly OKSF01 (sample SAMEA3541567, study PRJEB24748) | human gut metagenome | biome: human gut; feature: human-associated habitat; material: faeces | place: China | collected 2012 | reverse complement strand
CGGAAGCGCCCGACGTCTGTCTCCTCCCATTTTTGCAGATACAGGTCGTGCAACAGCCCTGCACGGGCAGCGGCGCGGTAATCCAGCCCGAAAATGCGGCACAGCGTAAAACCCACATAAGCTACGAACAGGCAATGGTCATAGCAGCTGACGCCTTTGACATGCTGGGGAATGGCGTCCATCGCGCGCACCATTGGCTCGTCCTCCAGCCCGTTCAGGCAGGCGGCGAACAGCGCGCGGTTCTCTTCTTTCCACTGCATCGGAATCACCTCTTTGTCGTTTGCGCACAGCCCACAGCGGGCGTGCAGCCGGGGCGTTTTGCCCCTGTGCTTATGATACGAGACAAAAGCCGGATTATCTACAAGAAAATGTTACCGCATCGGCAGTTCTTTCGCTCTCAAGCGCGCGGACCTGCTGGACCGAAAGGCGGGAGCGGGCGGCCATGTCGCCGATGGAGATGCCCTGGGCCTCGCGGGCGCGCTTGAGCGCGGCGCCGAAGCCTTCGGCGGGGGCCGGATGCAGGACCGGCTCGTTCATGTCAGACGTTTCTTGGGCCATGGCGCTTCCTTCCAGGAGTGTTTTGATGTTCGGTGTCTTGGGCGCCGCGGACCCTCAGGACTCGCGCACGCCCCGGCGGGAGGCTACTCCCTGCGGCGGGCCGCCTGCAGAAGACATTTTTTTATAAATTAAAAAAACAATAAAAATGAACATTTTTTTTGTAAGCCTTGCGGCTTCAATTTTTGCAGTCTATATCGTTCGTGGTATAGATAAATTGTTTCAGATTCTATTAAAAAAAATAAGATGATTGCTAATAATGGCACTCTCCAGCTGTTCACGAACAGCTGGAGAGCTTTTTTATTCCAAATAAGCCATTGAAAATTCTTTCGGAATAAATCGCCCGACCGGTATAGGTTTAGCAGATTCAATGGCCGCATGGATTTCTCTTTTATTGAACTCATGTCCTTTTTCTTTGGCTTGCTTCTCACATTCTTCCTCTTTATTTTTGAGGTAGTGGGTAATAAGCATCATCGATCTGTCAACGTTGAAGGTGTTCACGACAAAAGTCTGAACTCTCTCGTCTTCATTCTCCCCATCCGTGAATGTGATTTTCGTCTCAATCTGGTAGAATTTCTTTTCATTCGGCTTAGATTCTTCGTCGCTATCTTCCGTCTCATCGTCCATCTTATCAACGTATTCTGCCATAGTGATTTCATTTTTGAGATAGGCAAGCGAAGCGTCATCTACCTTGCGTTCTTTCAAGTTGTCAGTAAGAATCACGCAGGAATCGAACTCCTTTATCATTGTCAGGGTGAATCCGAACTGGTAATTGAGTTCGATGTAGTCTTTCAAGATAAGGCAAGCATTCTCTAGCCCAGTGGCATACAGTAAGAACTTATACTTCTTGTCACTTATTTGTGCTTGTGCAAGATAGGGATATAAGAACTTGTTTTCATTCTCGAACGCCAAGCGGTTCTGGTTGCTGACTTCCACTTCCTTGATACCGTCGGCCTCCATACTGAAACGAATTTTCGCCAAAGTGTCTTGGTCTATTAGCGTACCACGGTCGAAAAGAATTTCATTTCGTTCAATGGTTACTGTTTCACCGGTATCTTCATCAATAAAAGATTCCTCCCATGTTTTGAGGACACGTTTTGCAAGGTACATGTTGAGCATCTTCTTCGGATCAGATGTCACATACCGGATTTCTGTTTTTCTTGTTTCTATCATAACTAAATAAATTCTTGATTTCTTTGTATTTCTTGCTGGGCGTATATCAGCATTTGATGTTCATTTGCAGCCGGCAGATAGATACCTGCCACTGATGCACTCCAATTACGGAAACGGTCAATACTCAGGGTCATTTCACTTGTTGTCAGTTCGGCAGAACTGCGCAAATAGGTTACTTCATTGCCTTTCTTGTTGACCGTCTTTCTCTCAAACAAATCACGGTTGCAAGTCCTCTTATAAAAATCAATTTTTGCTTCATCGAGGCTGCAACCGTACTCACTACCGAAATACCCTAAAAGAAGATGCAAGTAGCTGTTTTGGGCAAGCGTGCGGTTAGGTAGTTTCTTTTTCACTTCCACCACCGCACGTTCACTAAACAGCTTGTTTACATACTCCTTGAACTTGGGTATTTGATATTCATTCTTCAAGTCGAACAACATACGCTAAAAAGGCAAATCGTCCTTTACATTGCCATTAGCATCAACCGGAGGCGGGAAATTCTGCGGCTGTTGCTGATAGGTCGACTGTGGCGCTGGCTGTTGTACCGATGTTGTCTGTTGGGATTGCGATACACCACCACGCGCATCTATTTTGTAGCACCGAATAGATGCCATACGTTTGAGTTCTCCGTCTTGATTCGTCCAAGAACGCCCTTGTAAGACAAATGATACAGTAACAACATCACCCTGATTAAAGCGGTCAAGTTCTGCACACTTATCGCCTGAAAACTCTAAGGGAATAACATTCTCATACTCGCTACGCTCTCCCGTATAAGGGTCGTAAGTGGTAGCATCTAAAATGAACTCCCGTTTTGTAAACGAGGAACCACCGTTTTTGGATGGTATTTGAACGGTTTGTCCGATTTCGATTATCCGTCCGGTTATTTGGTTTGCCATTAATTTTCTCCTCCAAATATCTTTTAATTAATATTTCCATATAAATCCATACGAAGTCTTACTTCTTCCACAGCAACAATTTTGAATAGGTGAACTTTGGAATCCGTTACTTACCGCTGCTGATTTCAACGAAGGATATTTCTTAACGAAGTCACCAGATTTGGTATATTGATAGACTGGCACACCATTAGCTTTCCCCTTACGCTCTTGGAGCGTTCCATAATTCATATTGTATGAATGTGTACACCATTCAAGATTTTCAACTCTGTTATTGGATTTATTTTCGTCTTTATGATTTATTTGAGTATAGTTATTTGGATTTTGAATGAAAGCTAAAGCCACCAATCTGTGAACGCTATGCGTTTTATGAATGCCATTCTTTGTTAGAACAACAGAACGATACCCATGACTATCAGAAGGCGTTAATATCTTTTCTTCAAAATGTGTTACAGCTCCGTTTCTTATAAATTTTTTAGGCATAGATTTTATTCTGCCTAAAGATGATACCTCATAAAGACCTTCATAATCTTTAATAGGCTTCCAAATTTCACTACTCATTATTTGATATAATTTTGGTATCGGTTATAAGTTCTCTGTTTTCTTCCAAGAACCGGATAAACTCCTCACAATGATTAGTAAGAATGGGAATATCACGTTCAGGATTGAAAACGTATGTTTCTGTATAGGTATCTACCACAAAACCGCCTTTGTTGAACTCTACAATGTTATACTCAAATGTCCGTACATCCGAACCGTTCTTCATTAAAGCGTATGGATATACTAAATGCTGGTGGTGATCTTTGAACTTTCCCACGGTATAACTACCGGTTGTTTTGATGTCGTGAACACTGGTAGGCATCAGTTCGTCAATCAGACCATAAACCAATACATTACCGTATGCGGTTGGAAGAATCGCTTCTACTCTTTGTTGGGTTAATGCTCCTTTGTAGTAGTTGGCAAACTCGCGGCAAAGGTCAATGTGAAAAGTGAAAGTGCGATTGTTGTAAACAGCTTTTATCCCGTAAAGTTTTCCGTCATCGTGATATGCCTTGCTAATTTCCATTATAGAAGATTTACGGTTCTCAATCATACAATCAATTATCTCCCCAAAACATGTTCCTCTATCAGCTTTTTCGCTATCGAAAGGTACTCTATTTATCCTATCAATAAGAGATTGGAATTGTTTTTCTCTGAACTCATCTTCATCGCATGGAGGATTGTCAGAAAAAGCATAATATTTTTGATATATCTTATCACTATCTATATAATTTTGATAAGAATCTAACAATGTTGGGTATAGTTTGTAAGATATTTTACTCATTCTCATATCTCCATTTGTAACCACCTGCTGTAAGATGGCTTTTTCTACCTATACAGCAACTGATAATATTAGCATTATTAATACCCGTTTGTCTTTCAGCCTCTTTAGCACTTTCAAATGTATTTATTGATGTACCATCCTCTCGGCACTGAACAACGGCTTTTGACATCTTCGGGTGATTTATTTTCTTTTTGCTAAACCGTTCGTTTCGTGTTCCGTAATTAGCATTATATCTCCATGTACACCATTCCAAGTTAGAAACTGAATTATTGCTTTTAACTTCGTCTTTATGATTTACACATGGAAAATTTTGCGGATTAGGGATAAACGTTTCAGCGACAAGTCTATGAAGAGATTTATATTCAACTTGTTGTTGTTTCCATAGTGATATTCGTAAATATCCACTCCATATTTTATTAGGCTTAATTATCTTTCCTATTATCTTTCTAAAATTACCATACCTGCTTTTAATAAGCCTATCTAAAGAGCGAACTCTACCAAGGGTACATACTTGATAGAGTCCTTCATAACCTTGAATGTCTTTCCAAATCTCATTAGGCTGCTGCATCTGAGTAGATTTTAGTTTCCTTATTGAATACCAGTCCCAAAGCCTTTACCTTTGCAGCAAACAAGCTTCTCGCTTTCATCAAAGAACTACCAACGTGTTCAAATTCATTAATATGAGAGGCGAACTCATTGGCAGACTTGGCATCAGTTATAAACTCAATACTTTCTTTGATTCCCTCTATCACCTTATCATACTGTTCCTGTGCCTCTTTCTTGGCTGCAAGCATACCCAAATACGAATTGATTATCTTGGCAGTGATAAAGTCGTTTTTGGCAGTCGGATTGCCATTCTTATCAAGAATGGTAGGAACCTCCATTACTGAAGGAAGATTGCAGGTATTCTTACCGTCATTTCTTGAAGTTGGGTCGAAAGTAATAGTACGTCTTTGCACGCCTCTTTCGCTTTTCATTTCGAGATAACCGAGCAAATCCAGTTCAGTAACGATGGAGTTGTAGGATTTCTCACGTAAAGCAGGAATGAATACCGTATCATCACCTTCTTTTCTTGTGTCCCGATGGGCAACGAAAATAATATGCTTGTTCAGACTTGAGAGTGTTCTTGTCATCCAAGAAAATTCAGCATTGATACCACTCCAATCCCTGATAGACGGTTGGCGGCTACCACATTTATAAGTAATGATGAAATCCATCATCTTACCGATAGTATCAACTACAATGGTCTGATAAGCAGACAAATCCTCCTGCAAGACCTGTTGAACATCACTCCATGAAGTGACCTGTACGGTATCTACGTTTTCCAAATGCACCATATTCATACGCTTAACGCCATTATCGAAATCCAATAACAAAGGTTTCGGTGCGCTCAATGCCACAGTTGATTTTCCCATACCAGCCTGGCCGTAGATCATCATTTTCACTGTGGTAGGGATTACTAATTCATTTGATTTTTTGATAAGACTCATAATCGTAAAATTTAAAGGGTTAATTTATATTCTCTGTTCTTTAGAATCAATAGCATAAAGAAGCACATCACAAGCATTGATAGCATAAGGAGACATTTTCGTGGTTCCGGTCTTTTTTGCCCGTATTTTCTTCTCCGCTATCAGCTTTTCAAGTCTGTAACGACCGCCTACAAACTCTTTTGCTTGCTCTTTATTGAGAGAAACTCTGCTACCTATTCGATAGAGAGTATTCAGCTTAGTTTCTGCATTCATTCTGACCTCCTTATTCTTTCAATTCGTTCAACCTTTGCTTCTCTTCCTCTTCTCATCTCGCTTTGTTCGTGGTAAAGCGATAGTGAGAATACACATAATAGAAAACAGGAAATAGAAGCCCTAACTATTGGTGATAAGTCTAAGGTAAACTTAACACGATTAAGTCTTTCCATCATTTTAATGGATAACTCACTTCTGTTTCTTACCTGTAGCTTTTCATATATGCTCTGCATGTGATTTCTAATAGTGGCAGAGGAACGAAAAAGAAGATTAGCGACCTCCTTCACCTCTAACCCACCGCCATACAATTGAGCAATTTCATTTTCTCTATCAGATAGCTCTGTAAATACTCTATCCATAATCGTGTAAGATTAGATACTATTTCTGCATATTATTTATAATATACATTGATCCGGTGTACTTGTTTTTAGAGATTGTGTATGCCGGCTTGCCGCCTGGAACAACAACACCTTTATCTCTCAATTCTTTGCTAATTACATGGGCTTGTTGTCTGTAGCCTGTAACATCAACTTCTGATAGCGGGATAATCTTTTGTTTGCCCGGCTTTACTTTTAAAATCGTTTCTCTGATTGTTGCCATAAGATTAAAAATTAAATTAATGATTGGCGGGTGGTAGAGGAATCGAACCTCTCTCAATCGTGATAATTTGTTGCACAACATGAAGCTCTAACCGATAAGCTAACCACCCAAATAAAAAAGGTGTACTATCTTCACAGACGGCACACCCAGTACAAACACAAAATAAAACACGACAAAAACTACTATATTTTTCAGAATCCGCCCGGCTGGTTTCCCTTACTCACAGTACTGGTTTATTGCAGGAACCTTATGCCGGATTGTCGGTCTACCTTTTTGCGGATTTCTGTTATTTACGTAATTCTGTGTAGGTGATTCTAACAAAAGCAAAACAACCAACACATATAATACCCATGATAATAATAGAGAGCGTTTTTATTGGGCTGTAGGTTGTGATTGCCCCATAAAACATAATTATAGCGCATAAGGCTAAAAGTATGGCTAAAATCAACTGGATTATTTTCATAATTGTAAAATTTGAAAGTTTGTTCCCCTGAACCAATTCGATTGGCAACATCACGTTATAATCAGGGGATTTTCTTAACTTTGAGATGTCAAATCTAAAAATTAAGAAATATGAAACAGTTTATTGAAATTCCCCAAGGGGAAGAGATTGTATTGATTAATGTAAATCACATTTCAGCCATTGAGACTGTCACATTCGGAGAAAAGCAACTATGTAAAATTTATGTATCTACTCCCCATCAGCGGGATGGTTGGGTTGCTGAGACTGGATGCCTAATAATCCAATCCAAGTTTTCACTCTCTCATCTTCGCCAGCTGATAGAAGAAGCTCTTTAGAGGTCTTACCGTCAAGGATGAACTCTACCCAGGCTTGAACAGCTTGGGTAGTTGAGTGTGTACCTACTTTCAACAGAAGTTCTTTACGTAACTTCTGCTCTTTCCTTTTTCTGAAATACTGAAGTATTCTTTTAATCATGGTCTTACCTAATTAATAAATACTGATTTTATTTTCTCTTTGATATTAAGGAGTTCTTTCAATATTTCATTGCCTACCCCTCGATAGCTCATAAATTCCTCCCCTGAAGTATTGAGCAACTTTGAAATATCGAGTTTTGCTTCAATGAGCACCCCGTCACGCATTCTGCCGCATATAAATCCATTTCGCATCAATACACGTAACGCTTTTGTCTTCAATTTTTGTTGCTGGTTCATATCTTTACAATTTTTCAATATCTTTTTCAATCTCAGCAATACGAGTTCTTACATCTTCTATTTCTGTAGAAATTATTTCTCTAAATTGTTTATTGGTTGATCTTATAGTGAGACCTAAAATATAAAAATCAATAGCCTCACTCTCTTCACGATCAATAATTGATTGTAAAACTCGTAAGCGCTCTTTCCAATAATGATATAAGTCGTTAATTTGGTTAACTTTTTCAAGATTTTCTATTTTCATAATCGTGTAATTAAAATTGGTGCCTGTACCCTAATCGAATAGTAGAACCTTATTTCAGTTCAGTACAGGCTATATTTAGACCTTTCAGCGATACTTGTGCCTAACCAAGCATACTTACCACGCTAAAGACATTTTGGCGTGCTGAAAGTAAGTTCATTTCAATTATATAGCCTACCACCGTTCACCGCATCCCTGCTATGGTAGCTTCTATATCTCATTATCTTTGGTTGACCTTAACGGCTTATGAATTACACCGTAAAGGCTTTTACAATATGTCAAAGAGCTTAATCAATAGTGCCCGTGTAGAATATTCTCTACGTCTGCACGGGCTGTCGTGCTCGTATAATCATGTAAGATTCTACGCGTATCTGCTTAAGCCTTGAATCAGACAAAGGGCATCATAATCCATGTCGTTATCTTCGTCTGTGTCCGGTCCTGAAAGGATGGCTTCATAGGTATCAATTTCTTCTTCGATAACTTCTATGACATCAGCCTTGCAATCTACATTGTAAACTCTGCGGGCTGTTTCTTCATCCATATTCTGGATATTGTCCAGGTCTCTGTATAAGGCATCCAAGCCTTGTTCAATCTCGTAACGTGTCATAATCATATTATTTTTATAAGGTTAAACTTCTTGAAAGAACGCCATCCGCCTACTTCAGTATCCCAATAACAGAAAAGGTCTTGATTCTTTCGCATACCAGTACCTTTTGTCTTATCATGAATAATTTCATCTCTCATTGTACCAAAGGCTTGACGAATTTCACCTGAAACTTTCTGGTAGAAAAATTGAACTGTTTTAGTTTTCATCTCTTTAGCAAGTCGATAAACAGCCCAACTTCTTTTAAGGCATTCAGAGAAACTTTCGCCTGTAACTTTGAAGAAACGCCAAGCGTTCTTCATTACTTCTCTCATGCTGTTTTTAAAATTCGTGCTCATAATCGTGTATTTTAATGCATTTATACTATTTACTTATATCAACCTTTTTGCTATCTTTGCGCTGTGATTATCTTATCACTTGATTGATGATGCAAATGTAGTTCAATTGAATTAATAAACAAAGCAATTGCTATAATTATTTAATTCATTTGATTTAATTAACAACAAAGTGAATTAATGTTATGATTGAACGTATTAAAGCTATAATGAACCATTACAATCTTAGCGTAAATGCTTTTTCAGCTAAAATAGGTGCTAATCAAGTTACTATCAATCAGCAAATGAATGGAGATAGAAAAGTAAGCTTAGATACTATATTGAAGATAGTTAATTCATTTGATTTAGTATCCACTCAATGGCTTCTTACTGGTAAGGGTGAAATGTTTAAATCATCTTCATCTAAAGAAGAATCAGTCCCCATCACCAACGAACGGTTATTCTCTATTATCGAGAGCCAACAAAGAACTATCGAGAATCTTTCAAAGAAATGAAAAAGTACACCCCAAAAGAAAAGGATAATGCTTTAGAATATTTCTATGATACCCCAAACTCTATCAAACCAAGCAAGGAGATTATAGATATTCTCATTGCTGATGGTTATGTGGAATTACGTACATCTGTAAATGGAAGTGCGTATTGGATAACCGAAAAAGGTAAAGGCTTCATCCTACAAGGTGGATATACAAAGCAAGAAAAGAAAAAACGGGAAACAAGTGCTATTAACTTGATAAAAGCACTTGTTATAGCCGCAGCCAGTTCAATAATAACAGTTATCGTAACAAAACTGCTATCGTAATAAGACTGCCCAATATGGCACCTAATGTACACATGATTACAAGCAATCTGTTATTCATCTTTACCAATTCATTCGTAATTTCACCTCTTGTAACCCTTAGTATAACCTTGATTTCTGCAAAGTGACAGTTTGAATCTTGCCAATAATCTTCATTCATAATCTATATAGTTTAAAATTTGCATCATCAATAAGTCAAAGAACACCAAAATAATACTTTTATACTATTGTATATGACCTTAAAAATGTCTTTCTTTGCAAAAGTGATTAGGTTATCACTGTTTGATGATGCAAATATACTATATAATTCTAAAGCATTCATTGCTATGCTTTAGAATTATATAGCAATAAACATCATTTAACTATTAGGACACTTTATACCTTATTATAATATGAAGAAAGAAAGTTGGGCTTTAGTCTTGAGTGGCATTGCAATTACTATAAGTATTGCTACCGCATGTTTCTGTATATTCAGAATACAACCGTTTACTTATGACAGCATGACATTAACGGTGTCCGTTTTAGTTGCTGCTGTTACAATATATATGTTCATTCACATAATCAATGAATTTCTTTTAGAAAAGAAAATAAAGTACTCTATAAAGAAGGATATAGATAAAAGAACCGATGATATCCTATACCACAACATGTACCTTACATTCTTCTTCCAAGGCGTAAATGAGTTGAGAAGAACACAATGCGAGGCATCCTTATATTATCTATTTAAGAGTATGGAGTGTTTAATGAAAACAAGCATAGATAAAGATAAACTGGATGAAATTATACTGAAAGTCAAAACAATAAAGAATAATTATCCAGCTACAAAAATCTCAAAAGATGAAATAAAAGAATATATAAAGATTATTGCATCAACCGGACACAAGGACAGTGGAGAGTTAATAGAGATATTGAATTCAATGAAAGAATAATCATGTTTGCAACAAGTAGATGATAAATAAGAAAAACGTTACAAGATATATAAACAATATTCCGGCTATCACTGACATTGTTTGCTGATTGAGGTTAAACATACAATAGATTAGTGCCGGAGATGTTATTGTAGCCTCTACTATAACTAATTTCTTGAAAGCGTAATTTACATCTTCTAATTTCATAGTAATAAAATAAAGCGACCAACTCCAAAGTTGCGGTTTGAAGTTTAAGTCGCCTATATAGTCCCTTACGGGAACAGTTAAACAAATTAGTCGAAATCATCCGCAACTTGATTTCGATGCAAATATATACTTTATAATTATAAAGCCAAAATAATACTTTGAATATTATGGGAATGATTGAACGTTTTTTTGAGACAATAGATAAGGCAGGAATAACCCCTTATGAAATAGAAAAAAAATATGGCGTAAAATCTGCTCAATCTAAAATATCTCAAATGAGAGATGGAAAGACTACCGGAGGGAAGGATAAATCACTTCCATCTGACATCCTTTCTGCTATATGCGAAAATAGAAATGATATAAACTCCGACTACATATTAACAGGTAGAGGGAAGCCATTGAAGAAGCAAGAAGAATCCTCAGTTGAAAATAACTCTATCAAAACAGAATCATCTATTCAAGTGATTCCACCTTTTGAGTACGACTATACAGTTATAGACTTCTTCAAAGATTATTATAGCTATTTAAACTACCAAGAAATAGAAATAAATCTACTGAACAAACAACTTACAACACTATCAGAAGAGGAAACTGCGAAAATAGCAGGAATTATGAAATTAGATTATGAAGACTTTACGAAAGGTATTGAGATTGTAACAAGTTCAACTCATACAGGGAAACTCGTGCCGGTATATAACGCAAAAGCTGCTGCCGGTAATGCGAATGTAGATATGTACGGTTCTCGTACAGGGTGGATAAATGTCGGAGATTTACTAAAAGATAGTGAGGCATCTCTATATGTTTATGGAAATAGTATGATACCAGGATATCCTCCTGGAAGTCTTATCGGAATACGTCCACTTAATGAATCTTTTATAGAACCGGGAAGCGTATATGTTGTGCAAACAGAATCAAACAGATATATTAAAAGGCTCTATTACAATAAGGACAAAACAGCACTTATATGCATGTCAGACAATCATATAAAACATACAGATGGTCCTATGGAAGGTGACTATTTTTACCCTCCATTTGAAATTCCGATTCCAGCTATTAAAATTATATACAAAGTTATAGGGGTAATAAAAAGAAATAGCGTTTCATCTACATAGCTATTAGTTCCCCGATTTATTCAATGAATTAAAAAAACAAACTAAATATTTAGATTATGAAGAAGATTTTACTCTTTGCTTTTGCAGTGCTGTTATTTAGTGGATGCAATATAAAAAATCAAAGACAGAAAAATCAAGAACGCCAAGATAGTATTGCAAGGGTAGAGAAACGAAAACAAGAGGTCAAGGATTCTTTGGAGCAAACAAGGATAGATTCCTTAGCATTGATAGCTTGGGGGGATGCTAAATTCGGAATGTCACTAAAAGAAGTATTATCAACTAACGCTTTTAAAGGTTCAGATGTCTATGACAACAGCATTTCTATGAAATATGAAAATAGAAAAATCTCAAATACCAAAATGGGTATCGGAACGTTTTGGGCTCATTTTGAGATGGATGAATTATACCGCATTGATATACAGACCTACAATCAAACAGCAAATTATATAGATGATTTAGAAACCGATGCTATGCGTATATCTAATCAATTCGAAAAGAGATATGGGAAACCAGCATATTCTTTAGGTAGGGAAATTAGTTTGTCTGACTTCAATGAGGGGGACGAATTTATGTATGAAAGATGGGAAATTGGAGATAAATCTATCTACATACAATTTGGAGAAGTATATAGTGGAAGCGAATATTACTACAGAATAGCAATAGTTAATTCAAAGTTCCCCACTAAAAAGGATACAGAAGAAGCTAAAAAGATACAGGAACAAGAACAAAAACAGAAAGAACAAGAAAAATACCAATTCTAAGATTATGATTGACTTTCTAACCATTATACTCCTAATATTCGGATTACTGCAAATCATCTTCTTCTTCAAGGTATGGGGAATGACGAATGATATTAGAGAAATAAGGAACAAGTACCTCAAGGATGAGGACAAAAAAAGGAGAGAGGAAGCGGTACATGATCCAACCCCTAAAGTTAGTAGTGGATCTAAACCTACAATATAAAACCTATTATTAACATATCAATTCTACTACCAAAACTGCATTTGTATAGTAGATTGTGTTTTAAGAAATTCAGAAAACGAACATATCATACTGATAGTCAACGTAATACTTTATCCGCTACACGGGACTTCGTAACGCGTAGGTCGCCAGTTCAAGTCTGGCTAGCGGCTCTTGATAATAAAGCGTTAACTATCATCATAGTTAACGCTTTTTTCATAATATTGAACTGCATCTGATGAAACGAAATCAAAACAGGAAATTATTCAAAAAGAAATCACGTTCTAATTATAAATTAGGATGTATTATCACTATTGTTATACTTATACCTGTTCTTTATGGTGTCCATTTGTATTGCCAACAGTTTAATACCCAAACGCAAAAAAGCAACGAACCACAAGTTAATACATCTTCTCAAATTCCTTCCGGCAGAAATTTGGAGATCCCTGTCTCATTAGCTCCCAAACAAGAGCAAATCATTCGACATACAGGATATACCGTTTCTTATAATAAAGATTTAAAACTTCCGAATTGGGTATCCTATGAACTTACCCGACAAGAAACCAAAGGAAAAGAAAAAAGAAGTAACCGTTTCATTGCCGATCCATTAGCAATAGGGACTATTGCAACAAATGCGGATTATACACGTTCAGGATATGATAAAGGACACATGGCACCGGCTGCAGATATGAAATGGAGTCCGAAAGCGATGAAAGAGTCGTTCTATTTTAGCAATATGTGCCCACAACATCCGCAATTAAATAGAAGAGGCTGGAAAAATCTGGAAGAAAAGATCCGGGACTGGGCTATTGCAGACAGCGCTGTCATCGTTATTTGCGGACCTATCATAGAAAGAGAATCGAAAACAATCGGAAAAAATAAAGTTGCAGTACCCCAACAGTTTTTCAAAGTAGTCCTCTCTCCTTTTGTCAAACCCATGCGAGCCATTGGTTTCTTATTCAATAATGAACAAGCAACAGATCCTCTTCACTCATATGTAGTTACCATAGACAGTATCGAACGACTTACACACATGGATTTCTTTGCAACTCTACCTGATGAAATTGAAAACAAAATAGAAGCCGAAGCCAATTATCACCAGTGGCCGAATTAACTATCTGTTTGGTAAACAGCAAGTAACCCATATATCTTTTCTTATTAGTTCCACATGTGGCACTAATAAGAAATTGCAATTCAACCAAAACAATCTGCCGATCCGGCTCTTTAAATATAAAGAAAAACTAAATAAATTCTATTCCTTTTCAGCGATTCATCACAGAAAGAAATCACTCCTATCCAAATTCTTCCTATCTTTGGCACAGCAAAAAAATAACGTCTCATAAGATGAAGAAAAGAAAGATTTTATTGACAATTCTGGTCGGAGCCATTTTCCTATGCGCCATTGCAGGAGGCACTGTTTATTACTATCTGTTTGCTCCTCAGTTCCACCCCTCCAGAACCGTGTATATTTATGTAGATCGGGACGACACGGCCGACTCCATATTTAATAAAATAAAACGTTCAGGACATATAAAGAACTTCACCGGCTTCTATTGGATGTCTAAATACAAGAATTTCAATCAGAATATACATACCGGACGCTATGCTATTCGCCCGAATGACAATGTATACCATGTGTATAGCCGTTTCTCCAGAGGCTATCAAGAGCCTATGAATCTCACTATTGGAAGTGTACGGACTATAGACCGCCTTGCACGGAGTATAGGTAAACAACTTATGATAGATTCTATCGAAATAGCTCGTCAACTATTCGACTCTACCTTTCAGTCCAAGTTGGGATATGACAGTAAAACGATTCCATGTCTTTTTATTCCGGAAACTTACCAGGTATATTGGGATATGAGCGTAGACGATTTTTTTCAGCGCATGCAAAAAGAGCATGAACGCTTCTGGAATAACGAACGGCTAGCTCGGGCTACGGCAATCGGAATGACTCCGGAAGAAGTCTGCACACTCGCTTCGATCGTAGAAGAAGAGACCAATAATAATGAAGAAAAACCGTTGGTAGCAGGTCTCTATATCAACCGTTTACAAAAAGATATGCCTCTACAGGCAGATCCTACCATAAAATTCGCCTTGCAAGATTTCGCCTTAAGACGTATCACTAACGAGAATCTTAAAGTAAATTCACCGTATAATACTTATACAAATACCGGATTACCCCCCGGTCCCATCCGCATTCCTACTAAAAAAGGAATAGACAGCGTATTAAACTATACAAAACATAACTATATATATATGTGCGCGAAAGAAGATTTCTCAGGAACTCATAATTTTGCCTCCAATTATGCCGACCACATGGCAAATGCAAGAAAATATTGGAATGCATTAAACGAAAGAAAGATTGTAAGCAGTCAAAAAATGGCTATTGATTGCAACCTCTATCTTCGCTGCGAACAAAAATTTTAGAATTTATGTATAGCAGTGAAGATCTTGAAAGGTTTTACTTTCAATACCAGACCGAGGCTTTGCCTCATGGAGAATCTCTCCAATCGTTTTGCGTTAAGAACAAAGTTCCTTATAACATCTTTCAGAAATGGTACAAGGATACCCGTAAAAAAGTAGTTGAAGTCCAGGTTGATGGTGCTCCTGCAATTGGTCATGAGGAAAAATCCAGGGCTAGTGATCAACCTCAACCGGTATCACCAAGCAGAGATGATCACCCGGTTCGTATTTGGGTTGGGATTCGTATCAGCAATGGCTTGCATTTGTCCCAAAAGAATTTAAGCTACCAGGATTTGGTTCGTATGGTAGAGAAGTTGGAGGGGTTATGTTGAGTGTTACCGGTCTGAATCATTTTTATTATGTCCGTGATTTTACCGATATGCGTTGTAAACACAGCCGTGTGTTGTCTGTCATTCGTGAACGGCTTCACCGTGAGCCCAATGATGGAGACGTCTTTATAGTCATGTCTCGAAATCGCAGGATAGTCCGTATGTTTTCATTTGATAATCGTTCATATAGTCTGTTCGAAAAGAAGTTTGTAGCAGGCTATCAGTTCATGAAAGTAGAGCGGAACGGGGCAGATACTGTTTATCGGATTGCCTGGAAGGACGTGGTTTTGATTCTTGAGAATCCTATAGTTAAAACATTAAAAATCAGATAATCAATCTATTTATCCACTTGCGGTTTTGTGATTATTTTATTACCTTTAATGCTGTAAATCAAAGGTTTAAGTATGATCGATCTGCAAGATATAATTACAACAAAACGAGAGTTGTTGAGTAGGGAAACCTACTCACGCAACCCTATAAATTATAGTGCAGGTATGGCAGAGGATCAGAAAGAGCGATACATACAATACCTTGCCGAACAGAATCAGGATCTTCGGTTGACAAGTGATGCCATGAAGCTTGTTTTGGAGGATTTTATGGCTCAGATGAAGGATCTGAAGGCTCAGGTGTCCTCTATGGAATCGAAACATGCTGACCTTGAGAATCGGTTGTCAGAAGAGCATAAACTTCGCAAATCGGCTGAACGTAAGATTAAATCACTTCAGGAAAGACTTGATTATGCCCATCAGGAACGTTTTGGTGATCGACGTCAAAAGATCAAATCTAAAGCTAAGACGGGTGATTCAGACCGGAACAAGGAGAAGGATGATTATGATGGAACCGATGATACGCTTCGCACGGATTCGGTTGGTCATGTCCAATCACCGGAGGTTAAAGAGCCTTCCGGGAAAGGCCGTGATTTGTCCAATCGTCCTGACGGTTATAAAACGACGGGAGTATCCGGAGAAGTAATAGAGCATCCTTCTGACTTGACAAAGGTTCCCGGTCGCATCATTGAAAGGAGAATGGTACGGGTGTTCAGTTTCCGTACTTTCCTTACGGAAGAATGTTTTGAGATGGTTCATTATGCAGAGCCTGGTAAAAAGCCCAGGTGGGGTTATTTCCCTTCTGAAGGCCATCCGGAGGTGGTGACCAGATTCGAGGGTACTAAAGCTACTCCTGAATTTCTGCAGGCTATCGCCTATGAAGTTTATGTGAAGAATGTGACTTTCGGTCTTCTTCACCAATGGCTGACAGATATGGGCATGACCGTTTCTAAAAACACATTGCGCAACTGGCTTAAGAAAGGTAAGACATACCTGGACGAACTGGTTTGTGTATTGAAGTCTATAGCTTTGGAAAAAGATTCGATTGTGAACTGCGATGAGACCTGGTGTAAGGTGCGTAAATATGATCACTATAAGAAGTGCTATATTTGGGTTCTGGTCAACAAGGCTCGGAAAACAGCCATTTTCTTCTATGAGAATGGCTCGCGCGGTCGTGAGGTACTTACAGACTTTTTGGGTGATGCAGAATTGAAGAGTATCATGTCCGACGGATACAATGCTTATGTGTTTATCGGCAATGATCTGAAATCAGCCCGTTTTAAAGATACTGTACACCAAGTTTGTATGTCTCATGCCAAAAACAAGTTTGTCAAGGCTTCCAATCAGGGTGGTGAACCGACTGCAGAACGCTTTTCCGAAATTTTAAAGGAGTTCTTTATGAGGGAGCGTAAATACGATGATGCCGGATTAACTCCAAAAGAAAGGTTTCGGGAAAGGCAAAGTCTGGAAACGAAGGAACTCCTGATAGAATTGCGCAGTCAGTTGGACAGTGAACTGTCAAAGGATTCAGAATTTAGAAGTCAGTATTATAGGGAAGCTCTCAATTATCTGAACCGGTTCTGGAAAGAGATTTTTGCCTACTTGGATGATGGTGAATTACCTATAGACAACAATCTGGCAGAGCGAACCATTCGAAAGCTGACTACCCAACGTAATAATTCACTTCATTATGGTAGTGATGCCGGTGCTGGGATGGCTGCAACATATCATAGTGTGATTGGAACGGTAAAGCTTCATGGCAGTTCTGTCTGGAACTTCATCGGAACTTTTTTCAAAAATATCTTTAACGGATGCAGGGATTATGTTAACATGGTTCCTGACAAAATCACTTTGGCTACCAGCCAAT
>OKSF01001616.1_pt1 | contig 17739 bp, 20 predicted proteins | sample 1606061 | NCBI WGS metagenome assembly OKSF01 (sample SAMEA3541567, study PRJEB24748) | human gut metagenome | biome: human gut; feature: human-associated habitat; material: faeces | place: China | collected 2012 | reverse complement strand
CTCTTTTATAACGGATAGACTGTTGAAACCTTTTTATATTTTCTTCCGGTACATGCAGCCATTCAGGAGGTGCATTTTCGCACATCATCAGACTGGTGTAGACGACTTCCTTTTTGGAAGTATAGTAACTGATTCTGCCTGTTTCCTCATTCTTCATCACATCTCCATTAAGATATGCCGATGCGGATATGACAGATTTTCCTTTACTGCGCCCGACAATCTTTACTGTAAAGTGAAATATCGCCATGATACGATTCCCCCTTTCTGCCGTATCCGGCATTGATTTCCGACAGCATCTTCTTCTGGTTTGGCAGAAGTGAAGCTGTCGGAACGCCCTCTGCGCAAGAGTGCCCCCTGCGGCATGAGCAGGTCTGGCTGAAAGCCCCGCCGACGGAACGAGCCCGGCAAGCGTAAGCGCAGACCGGTTGCCACTTGTGGCAAACTTATAAGGACGACCTCTGGTTGTCCATAAGTGCGCCCTTCATTCAAAGGCAATGAAGGGAATGGAAAAACCACTCCCTCCGCCATTACACTTCCTCCATATCTGTAAGTGGCTCTTTCAGCATCGCCTTTGAGAAAAACTTTCCGTTTGTTTCCTGCCTTTTTAAGAAGCCTATCAACTTTGGTAAATCTTCCTCCTCAATCGGACAGCCAAGAACCGATTCCACTGCGCCACCAATCTGACAGAGCCTGTGGGTTCGTTTTTTACTTTCCTCTGCTTTCTTTCGCTTTTCCAGTTCCTTCCGCTGTGCAATGAGCTTTTTTGTAGCTTCAATGCTTTCCTGTTCCTTTTTCTCTAATGCACGTATTCTTTCTTCATAAGTCTTTGTTGATTTCGCCATATCGTCTTCATCCTTTCTTTTTCCGATAAACAACAGTTCCCGGTTGCATATCAGGAGAAGCACATGGTATAATCCTCTTGCGTGTAGGTATATCATGGCTTCGGTCTGATAGAACCTTTGGCGGTTTCTTAGGAAGCCGCCTTTTTAAGTTGCCACATTTCTTGTGACAGCTTTTACATTTCCTTTATCCCTCAGATCACGCCCCTCGTTGGCTTCCATGAACTTTTCCAGAATGTCAGTTTTAATAAGGACTTTTCTTCCGACCTTTAATACCGGAAGCTTCTTCCATTCAACCAGCTTTCTCAAAGTGTTTCTGCCAATTCCTGTATAGTCGGCTGCTTCCTCGATGGATAATGCAATCTTTCTTTCCGTCATCTTGTCACCTCCTTATAAATTGCATTATGCAATTTTGTTGTGCTGTTAGTATAGCGGTTTTATATTGTGTTGTCAAGCGTTATGAAATTTTAAAAATAATTATTATATTGCATATTGCAATTATGTGAGGTACATGCTATAATTCATACATACCGAAAAAGGAGGCAATCAGCATGAAAGATAAAGAACTACGCAAGCTGATAGGCAGCAGGGCAAAACAGCGTCGTCTGGAATTAAATCTGACACAGCCTTATGTTGCAGAGAAGATGGGAGTTACCGCTTCCACAATCCTGCGTTATGAGAATGGTTCGATTGACAATACCAAAAAGATGGTGCTGGAAGGTCTTTCGGAAGCACTTCATGTATCTATTGAATGGCTCAGAGGGGAAACCAATGAATACGAAACCGATATTACGGATAAGAAAGAATTACAGATTCGTGATGCAATGGGCGATATTCTCAAACAGTTACCTCTCGACCTTAGTAAAAAGGAAGATGCTTTTTCCAAAGATTTACTGCTGTTGATGTTAAAGCAATATAACCTGTTTCTGGAATCATTCCAGTTTGCCTGCAAGAATTACAAGGGCAACACGAATGAAGCTGATATTGCAAAAGTAATGGGGTTTGAATCGAATGATGAATATAACGAGATTATGTTTCTCCGGGAGATCACCCACACTGTTAATGTCTTTAACGACATGGCAGATATCGTAAGGCTTTATTCCAAGAAACCAGAAATGGCAGAACAAAGGCTTGAAAATCTTTTATCAGAAGTTTTGTATGAGGATTCCGATTCGGTATAGAACGACAACCGGAGTTATGATATACTTACACGCAAGAAGCATTTCATCAGTTCCGATTGTCTGATATCGAAAGGAGACACACGATTATGGCAAAAGGATCTGTAAGAAAAAAAGGAAAGAAATGGTACTACCGCTTCTATGTAGAAGATGCAAGCGGCAATCTGGTTCAGAAAGAATACGCTGGAACAGAAAGTAAAAGTGAAACGGAAAAACTGCTCCGTCAGGCAATGGACGATTACGAAAGCAAGAAATTCATTGCAAAGTCGGAAAATATTACAATTGGAGAATTACTTGATATATGGGCAGAGGAAGAATTAAAGACCGGTACGCTCAGTAATGGGACAGTCCAGAATTACCTCGGTGCCATTACCAACATCAAGAAGCATCCAATTTCAGAGAGAAAGTTGAAAAATGTAACATCTGAGCATTTACAAGCCTTCTTCGATCTGCTTTCCTTTGGTGGCACTTATCCAGATGGTTCAGAAAGAAAAGGTTATAGCAAAGATTACATTCGTTCTTTCTCGGCAGTATTACAGCAGTCATTCCGATTTGCAGTATCACCAAAGCAATATATCACTTTCAATCCGATGCAGTATATTAAGCTGAAATACCAGACGGATGAGGTTGACCTGTTTTCCGATGATGACATGGATGGCGATATACAGCCAATTCCACGAGAGGATTATGAAAGACTGATTGAATTTCTACAGAATTACAATCCACCGGCAATACTTCCAATCCAGATAGCTTATTATGCAGGACTTCGTATCGGTGAAGCCTGTGGTCTGGCATGGCAGGATGTGAATCTTGAAGAACAGTGCCTTACAATCAGACGCAGTATCCGATATGATGGTTCAAGGCACAAGAATATCATCGGACCAACCAAACGAAAAAAGGTAAGGATTGTTGATTTTGGAGATACACTGGCAGAGATTCTTCGCAATGCCCGAAAGGAACAACTTAAAAACCGAATGCAGTACGGAGAACTTTACCATAAAAACTACTACAGAGAAGTAAAAGACAAAAACAGAGTTTACTATGAGTTCTATCATCTGGACGGAACAGAGAATGTTCCAGAAGATTATAAGGAAATATCCTTTGTCTGCTTAAGACCGGATGGAAGTTTGGAACTGCCAAGCACGTTAGGAATTGTTTGCAGGAAGATTGCTCAGAAACTGGATGGATTTGAAGGATTTCATTTTCACCAGTTGCGACACACCTACACAAGCAACCTTCTGGCAAATGGAGCAGCACCAAAGGATGTGCAGGAACTGTTAGGGCACTCAGATGTCAGTACCACCATGAATGTCTATGCACACTCTACAAGAAAAGCCAAGCGGGAATCTGCAAGGTTACTTGATAAAGTGGCAGGCAATGACTAAATAAAACTTTCCCTTATTTCCCTTACGATTATCTCATAAGGGCAAAAATAAGGGAAAATACATATCGTTTCGCTAATGCACAGGCTGGAAATCCTGTAAAATAGGAAAAGTTAGAAATATATTTCGGCAAACTTGAATTTTTGACGTCCGCTCTTGACATGCCTGAAAATTTGCTGTTCTACTTTATTTTCTTACCATATATACATATACGCTAGTAAATCTAATCTCTTTACCATATTATAGTGTAATATATTGAAGATCGCAACGTAATTAGCAATTATTTCTAACGATTTTAAGTACTGTTATTAACCAGTTGACGAAGTTTTATTGATATTTTTTCCATTAGTATCTCCCAAATCTTTTATATTCATAAATTCTTATCTGCAAATCTATTTTCTTAATGCATGAGCTTGTCTTTTTCATCATACATCGCATTATCTGCTCTTCTGAAAACAGTTTCAAAATCATCGGAGCATTTTGCAAATATGCATCCTACACTGCCGGACACAGGCGGAAAATCAGGAATATCATCTATTCTCAGCCTGAAGTTATCCTGAACCTTTTTCTTTAAAGCCATGACAGCATCTTCTGATATGACACTCTTTACCAGTACCATAAATTCATCTCCACCAACTCTTCCTATTATCGCATCTTCATCAACAAAAGCTGCTTTAAGATATTCAACCGTTTTAATTAAAATGGTATCTCCACTATGATGTCCATACTTATCATTTACTTCTTTAAAATAGTTTAAGTCTATCATAAATAAAGCTATATGTTCGTCAGCATGTAACTTCATGCACTCTCTTACATTAAAATTAAACGCTCCCTTATTTAATATTCCTGTAAGTGCATCTGTTTCGGCACTGCTTTTTTCATCGGTAATATCTAAAACAACAGCAAATATATGTCTGTTTCCCTTTGAATCTTTTACAATATTCATACTGTCCGATACCCATATAATATCGCCTCGTTTACTTACGATCCTATACGATACGACTGTCTCAGACATTGTTCTAAGGAGGCGTTCAATTGCTGCTACAAATGTGCTCCTATCCGCCTCATAGACAAAGTCCGTATATTTACCATTATAAAGCTCATCAATTTCTTCCATTGTATATCCTGTGATATCAGTAAAGCCCTTGCTGACGTAGTACACCCTCAATTCAGGCTCAACAACACAGTGATGAACTCCTCCCGGAATACTTTTTATATATGTATCCAATGATATCTGTAAATCTGATAACTCGCCTATATACTGGTCCTTTGTGATTTTTAACAATGTTCTAAAAACATACACACTTATAAATACAAACACTGCTCCCCAGAACATAATCTGAGCCATTATATTTAATTGGATTGAATTTTCGCCATTATTATTCAGGCTTATGCATAAGTTCTTCAATATCAGAAAATGTATGATCAATCCCATCCTGAGCACTCCACATTCCAAGTTCCCTCATTCCCGGAGTATCAATCACCATTCCTTTTCCCGGAATCATAAAAAGCTCTCTATGTGTTGTGGTATGCCTGCCTTTATCATCATTTCGAAGACCACCTGTCTCCAGTTGATCTGTTCCAAGTACATGATTGATAAGTGAGGACTTTCCTACACCCGATGAGCCTACGAATGCAACCGTATGGTATTCCTTGAGATATTGATAAATCTGACTTAAACCAGCCTCGTCTACTATGGATGTTTCAATAATCGGTACCCCGATTGCTATATTTTCTATTTCTAACAGCTTTGTATCCACATCATCACATAAATCCACCTTGGTCAATACAATGACAGGCATAGCTCCACTGTCCCATGCAACAGATAGATATCTTTCCAGTCTCCTAACATTAAAATCGTTATTGAGTGACATACAGATAAATACAGTATCAATATTTGTGGCCACAATCTGTTCCACACTATTTGTTCCTGCCGCTTTCCTCATAAATTGGCTTTTTCTTGGTAGTACCTTTTGAATAACGGCTATATCGTTTTCATTCACACACTGCATAAGGACAAAATCTCCAACTGCCGGATAATCCGATGGACGTTCCGCTCCATACCGGAACTTTCCGGATACCCTTGCAGAATAATCTTCCTGGTCAGTTACAACCTGATAAAACTCTCGCTCTTGCTGGATAACTCTTCCAAGCACATATTCGGAATATTCAGATGCCATACGATAATGTGCTTTGCCAGCTCCCCTTTGTTCTAATCGCATAATTCTCCCTTCTCTCTCATTCGTTCCCTATATAATGCTGCTAATAGTTTTTTCAAACTGCTCTTTTATCCTTCTCTTATCCTTAGCGCCATCATACAGACTATAGTAAAAAAACATGATGGAATAAAACATGGTTGCTTTCTTATCTGCTTCCTCTATACTCATACTCTCGAACAGATCCTTCACGTATTCTACCGGACCAGACACAAGATACTGCTGATACAATGCCTGCATCTCTTCATTTCTAAATTGCTCTAACGTAAGCATCTTTCGGAATGATGATGCAAAATCGTTTTCTGTCCAATATAAAAACATAGATTTACTGTATTCCATGAAATTGTCCATGGAAGTCATCTCATATAGTTCAGCTTCATTTTCCTTTTTATCAGCAGGCATATCATATTCTCCTGCCTGTTCACCATCACCCTGCTCCATCTTTTTTATAACATGGTCAAAAATGTCTCTTTTACTCTTATAATGCCTATACAATGCACCTTTTGTCATACCAAGCTCACCCGCAATCTGACTGACAGAAACTGCTTCATATCCATCTCTCGCAAATAAATGTAATGCAACAATCAATATATCTTCTTTTGTAGTATTTGACATATCCACACCTCCTGCTTTTAAAAATAAACGACCGTTTACATTTTTAATTACAGTAAACGGTCGTTTATTTGTCAAGATAGGAATCTAAAAAAGCACTTTTACATTCCTTTGTTTATGACTATTTTGTCTTTAATGGAAAGCAGATATCAATCTCCATATATCCGCTGACCTCTACCTTCCTGTAAATATCTATGATTGGACGTTCATCCAGCTCATTTCCGGTCCGTGACAGCCATCTACAAAATATCTCCTGATATACCATAAACAAAAGCTGCGGTATTCCCTTAAAATGATAAACTGCATATTTACCACCTTCAAACTCATGAAGCAGAACTTCAGGATGTTCTTTTAACTTTTGATTGTCTGGCATAACTGTCTGGCATAATTCATACATACAGCTATTCTCATCTGTGATGGAAGGATCATCAATTGTACATTCAATATATAGCGTATCTTCTGTTGAAAAATACTTATACTTCTCAATGAAATCACACCATTCATCCGACAAATCGTGATAATTTCCCTTTTTCCGTTCATATAAGACCGTAAAAGGTTCCAGATATTCAATGGTAATTCTTTTTTCGGCATCATCCAATTCATTCAATGTAATACCATGCGAAAACGAACTCTCCTCAACCATTCTCTCACTATACCTTCGATAATCTGCTGGTGAAATATCCAGATGTTTCTTAAATGCAGTTGCAAAATTTGAGGAAGAATAACCATAACTCTGACCTATATCAGTGATACTTCTTTCCTTTTCCACTTTGAGCAGCCAAGCACTCCTCTCTATTCGCACCCTTTTTATAAACTGATAAAGTGCTTCATCGGTATCTTCTTTGAACATGCGTGTCAGATGATACTTTGAATACGAACAGTGCTTTGCAACATCATCAACTGTAATATCCTCATCAATATGCTCAAATATATAATTGATTGCTTGATTGATAACAGCTTTTCTTATGGTAGTACTTCCTTTATCTTTCATTTGCTTCCTCTTTTATTTTTCTTGTCTGCTTACCAATCAGAAATAATGAAACTACTGCAGTCAAAGTTTCCGAACAAGGTGATGCCATCCATACTCCTATCATACCAAATATTGCCGGAAGAATCAATGTAAATGCCAGAAGCAACACAATTCCCCTTAGTGACGAAATCAAAGCTGATGATTTTGCATCGCCACAACTTGTAAAATACATAGAATTAATTACATCATATCCCATAACAAGGAATGTGACAGCATATATCCGAAATCCGGCAGCGACCATATCTGCAACACTATTACTGCAGCCAAATAACTTTGCATAATATTCTCCTGAGGCGAAAAAGCCTACAGCTACCATTATCCCAATCACGAACAAAATTCTATTTGCAATTTTTCGTAATTCAATAGCTGTGCTTTTCTCATTAGCGCCCCAGCAGATACTTGCCAGCGGTGAAATTCCCTGTCCAAATCCAATACAGACCATACTATATCCGTATACAACAAATCCAAGGATTGTAAATGCTGCGACTCCCTCTGCTCCCACATACTTCATCAATACATAATTAAACGCAAACATTGAAATTGCACTTGCCATCTCTCCAATAAATTCTGAAGAACCATTCAACATCATCTCTTTATTTATATCTTTATCAAAAGTAAATCTCCTGAATCTGATAATAGCATTTGGCATTACAAAGTATATGATTTGAACTAATACTGTTATTATCTGTACAATAAGTGAACCTATTGCACTTCCCCTAACACCAAGTCCTATTACTGCCACAAAAATGTAATCCATGATTACATTCAATATACATCCCATAATGCTTACCAGCATACATATCTGTGGCTTGCCATCCACACGGATAAACATTCCCAGTATTGTTCCCAACACCATACACGGATATGTAATCAGCATAATCTGGTAGTAATCGGTAAAATATACAGATAATTGCCCCTCTGCTTTTAACAATCCAAGTATCGGTGTAAATAGCATAAATACCACTAATGATATGATTGCACTAATTGCTATTGCAGTAACTATTGTCTGCGCAAAGACCTCGGATGCCTTCTGTCTGTTCTTTGCTCCTAAAAGCCTTCCGCTAATCACGGAACCACCAACTCCTACGCAAAGACCTGTTCCAAGATAAACATAGAGTATTGGCAACCCCAGATTGATTGCTGCCAATGCACTATCACCAACATAATTTCCTGTGAAATATCCATCTGTAATCGTTATAACTGTCTGCAACAGCATAGCTACAATGCTTGGAATTGAAAACTGTAGTAGTGTTTTCAGCTTGTTCTTCTTAATTTGATTGATATTCATAATTGCATCTCTCCTTTACAATATCCCATTATAGAGATGCAATTACGATAATACTTCTGAATTTGTGCTGCCTTATCTTTTTACAGCATATACATACCCTACTCCAACCGGAGCACTCATCTGATGCATTGGATTTGCCTGATTATATTCCCTGAAATATCTGTAGGTCATATCACTCTCATCCAAATGTTCTTCTATTATGAAGCCATACTTATCTAAAATCATGTCTATTTCTTTATATGAATATAATGCTTTCATCTGTTCTCCGGCTTCGGATGCCAGCATCTGTGTTTTCCTTGTTTCAGCACTTTCATCTACTGACGGATAGTCAAAGCATATAGCAGAACCTTCTGTCATTATTTCACTAATATTCATAATCAATTGTTCAAAATCTGCTTCTTTAAGATAATAGCTGATTCCTAAAAGACTTCCAAATGCCTTTTTGTCCTTATCATAGCCATGAGAAAGCAATTTATTTTTCCATGCATCGTCTGCAAGATTACATGATACACAAAACGCAGCTGATGTCAGTAGTGCCTTGCTGATACGTTCCATCTTGTCCTCGATCATCTGCGGATAATCCAGTTCAAATACGATAAGAGATTTGTCTCTGTTTCTCAATGAAAATGTATCATAACCAGCCGCAAAAACAACATACTGTCTACACCCATTCGTAACGTTATCCTTCAATTTATCTTCGCAGAATACACTTCTTCCTAATACGGATGGAGATAATTGTTTATCAACAATCGCTCTTAATCCTTCTTCTTTTGTACCTTTAAATCCCGGGCAGAAAAAATCCAATCCGTCTGTCATATTTTTTTCAATCTGATTGTAATCGTCACCCAATAATTTTTCAGCTATATTGTCAGAAAAGATGTGTATACTATTGTTTTTGTAGTGATAGGCTCTTGCAAAGCAACTCACTTTTGCAGTCATGTTGTCCATTTATGAATCCTCCGTAATTATCGTCTTCCCAGATAACGAAAAACATGTTTCTTGTACTCCATGTATTCCTCACCAAAAGTATCAATAAGGAAATGCTCCTCCTGCAATATCTGCATGTGAAGCATGATAATAGCAAATGCAGATACTACAAGCATTGAAAGATTAAAATACATCAACAACAGACCTATATACATAAAATCAAAACCTAAGAATGCCGGATTTCGGCTATAACGATAAATGCCTGCTGTGATCAATTTTGTTTTATCCTTATCAGGTATTCCTGCTCTCCAGCTATCCTTCATACAAAGAACAGAAATCAGAAATATCAGGTCACCTAACATACCTATGCAAAAACCGGTAAACCTTGCGTTTACAGGCATATGATTCCACCCAAATATAATGGACATTATCTGAATAACAGGAGCAGCAAGAGTTGCAATACTCATCAACACTTCTACTCTATGTACTGATTTTTCTTTCACTCTTCCTATCTGATGTGTCTGTATTCCATGTCGCTTCTGTGATATCATCTTGGCAAAATAAATAGCATAAAATACTGCAATCACAATAATTGCCAACCACGCATACGGCAGGTTTTCTTCTATTGGATATTTCATATTATTTTTAACCTCTCATTCCTCTATTCGAACAGCATCCTGGCGGCTGCCTCTAATTGTCTTCTTTCCTCTGTATCATCATAACCACACTTCCGATCATCAATCCCCTTTACCAAATCCAGTGAAAACAAACCGCTCCGGTTACAGTAAAAATAAATTTTCTTCACACCATTCATCTTAAATCTGGCTTCAGCATTTCCCTGTGGATATAGTTTTACCATTTGCATTTTATCCACAGAAACTGCTGCTATAAATGAAATATAATGTTGTTTTGACATATCATGTTCAACCTGTACATAATACTCATCCTCCACCTGCTCTGTAAAAATTTTATGATTTTCGTCTGTTTCCTCTGCTTCTTCTGGCTGTAGCTGCAAACCATGACACTGAATCACTGTCTCTCCCATACTGTGAATGATATTGCCACAGACAGGACAAACATAAAAATGTGAACGCAACATATTTGCTGATACATTTGAATTGGTCATTGTGTTACCGGAAAGTAATTCTGATATAGATACAGAAAGAGCATTTGCGATTGACTCCAATAAAGTAATATCCGGATATCCTTTTGCTGTTTCCCATTTCGAAACTGTCTTAGCACTTACCGAAAGTCGCTCTGCTAACTGTAATTGTGTCATGTTTTTTTCTTCCCGCAGTCTTTTTATCACTGCACCTGTTACATACTGATTCATGTTAAACACCTCCATAACACAATTCTATAAGAGATCCTGATTAGCTACAACCTACGGAAAGTAGACCATTTACACATTCTTTACAACAATACTTGCAAACACACTTATTTCTTCTTATATGTAAATATAATCCCAACCACAGAAACACAAAACACAACAGGTGCAAATCTTACATATATAAATTCAAAACCATGTAAGATTGTTCCTGCCACTGCTAGTTCTGGATTATTATAATTCCAACCAAGATAAGAACTTTGCATAAGTACCAAAGCGATAAATATTATCATTATCAGTGAGCATAATGCTATGAGCACTCCACGAACAGCTTTAACTTTCATCATGCTTTTCTTAGCCAGTTGAAGATTAATTACTTCCAACTTTTCAGAGATTATTTTCAAATCGTCTGACGCTGATTCTGATACAGATTCGCCAAGTAATGTGCTCACCGATGTATCCAATTCGTCTGCTAGTACAATAAGCATACTTGAATCCGGAACCGACAACCCATTCTCCCATTTTGATACAGTTTGTCTTACCACGTTTAACTTGATTGCAAGTTCTTCCTGTGAAAGACCTTTTAATTTTCGTAGTCTTTTAATATTTTCATTCAGCATAATCTACGCCTCCTTATTTTGATGGCTTAATTCTATATTCAAAAGACCCGTTGCTACAAGCAATGCACATTAACATTCCTGCATTTACTGTATTTAAGCCCCCATAAAAGAAAAATTGAGATTGTCATTCTATTGCTATAAGATCTGTTTTTTCATAGCGGTTATGTCCTTGTAATTGCTTTTTGTATTTCCAACACTTAATTGCATCCTCTAAGGATTTCCCCTGATTATCCTCAAAAAAGTCTCGAATATAAGTGTTATACTCGAACTGCTTATCAATTTTTGTTTTTCTTTTTTTCTTATCCTCAATAATTTGATAATACGCTGCAATCGCTTCTTTATAGGTTTTTACTTTATTGCTTTTTAACCATTGTTGAAAAGCTACATCTGTCATATTTATTTCATTGAAAATTGTAGCCCATAAAGGCTTTTTTATTCACTACGATTGTTTTCAAATGTTCTATACACGATGAGTTTGATACACAATATGCCAAGTTCTCTGATAAACTCTGGTGTAATTTCCCAAAACGGAGATTGATGCAGCTTTTCAAAAACAAGCTTCAATATCTCTCGCAAAATACTATTGCTGATATTGATTTTACTCTCTATTGCTTTTTCAGCGACATTCCAATCTTCTGTACCTGCCACTTCTTCTGAAGTCATCACATATACGATGATAAGCGAGATATATTTTTTCGCTTCTGAATCCTGACGCCTTATATGATTGTAGCAATTTAGAATTTCATCAGCAGCCATTTCGAGTTTAAGAGTAGCATATTCAGACATAATGGAATCTGCCATTATATCTGCAATCGCTTCTCTCCATACAGCATATCCGGCATTATAATATCCATCTTCTTCGCCACTTCCCATACAATATCTGTCGAAAAAATCTCCGCTTTCAATTTCATTTCTTGTACAAAACAGATGGGATATTTCGTGTAAAAATGTCATCAATACTTCGCTAAGAGAAAACTCTATATCTGACCTAATAAGTACACCATAAAGTTTTTTCCCAACAAATGCTTCCGCTGCAATAAACTCAAAGTAATTCTCAGTTTCGTGCTGTTTTTCATATTTGTCAGAAAAATATTTCTCGCAAAACCGCTTATATACAGCAAGTCCGTTGGCAGGTGTAAAAAAGTCCAATACAACATTTTCAGATATAATATCTGACTCCAGAACATCGTTAAACATAGCTAAGGCTTCAAAGAAGTATTCTTCCAATTCTTCTTTCGTATATCTTGTACTCACTTATCTTCCTCCAACAATCGCTATATGCTCTTTTTTATATAAGCTCCTTATCCAAAAGGAAATCAATCACATTGATATTCAAAATACCGTTATCATCATACCAACGCTTTCCAATATCTTTCCTTACCACAATTTTAGGAAAAGAATCTCCTGTAAGTGTAAATGGTCTGAGTTCTACTTCAGCTTTTTCATCAGTCGGCATCGCATACGCTGACTGGATATAGGTACGTTTTCCTCCTGAATTTACAACAAAATCTATTTCCCTTGGAGTACGAATTGAATTGCCTTTTTCACTGAGTGTCCTTGCATAAACAACACCAACATCAACGGAAAACTGCCTGATATTCAACTCATTATATATGATGTTCTCCATTATATGTGTCATTTCCTGTTGACGGAAGCCTATTCTTGCATTTCTGAGTCCAATGTCCTCGCAGTAATATTTATTTGGCGAATCAAAATAAGATTTGCCTTTTACATCATATCGCTTACTTTCTGAAAAAAGGAACGCATCTTCCAAATGTCCGATATATGCCCGAATCGTGTTGGCAGACACACCGCCCCCTTGTTTAGATTTCAGAGTGTTCGCAATTTTAGTCGGATTTGTTAATGAGCCAACCGATGAACAGAGCAAATCTAATATCTGCTCCAGAACATCTTGTCTTTCAATTCTCTTACGTTCAACAATGTCCTTAATATACACTTCTGAGAAAAGCGATTTCAGATAATTCATCTTAGCTGTATCATTAGGTCTCGACAAGATAAGCGGCATACCTCCATAGAACGCATATTCATCAAATGCTTCGTTTTTATCTCCACCAACAGCAGAGTAATATTCTGCAAAACTAAGTGAGTGTATTCTTATTTCATCGCTTCGTCCTCTAAATTCAGTAAGAATGTCACTGGAAAGCATTTTTGAATTACTTCCGGTTACATAAACATCTAAATTCGATAAACCTCTCAAATCATTAAGAGCGTCGTAAAAAGTAATTTTCTTACCGTCCGGATTATATGGATTAGCCACTTCATCAGACATTTGAATTTCATCAACGAAAAGATAATACTCGTCTTTGCTTTTTTCCACTTTCTCTCTTACATACGATGAAAGAATAAGCGGATTACGATATTTAATATCTTTCGCAAGGTCAAGCTCAATCGTAATAATCTGCTCCTCTTTTACACCGTTATCAATCAGATAATTTCGATATATATTTTTAAGAAGATAGGACTTGCCACATCTCCTGATACCGGTAATTACTTTCACTAAGCCGTCAAAACGATATGAAATCAACTGTTCAAGGTAACTATCACGCTTAATTTCCATAAAGCCCACTCCATTTCATTGAAAATTTCTGCCTATTTAGGCTTTTTCAATCAATATTATATATGTTTTCTATCAGAATTTCAAGTTCTCATTGAAAATTATAGCCCAAAAAGGCTAAAATATTCAACGAAAATTTTTTTCTTTCTCCCTATAAATCAAAAAGGTGCTGCACACTTGCTAACACCTCTTTAGTCATACGATATATCCATTGAAAATTCCCGCCCATAAAGGCTTTTTTGTTCAATGAACTTTAATCTTGTAATTTGTGCAGACCGTCTACACAATTTCTATTCTGCTTCCTTATCTTCGCTATCCTGCTACTGAAGATTAAATATGGAATAGTCTACACGCTGTGTCGATAATTTCAAGAAAAAACTTATAAAACTTCAAACAAGATATACATTACTTCTTGAATTTATATTTCCCTTTTCCGTGACCGGATACTGGTTCAATAATATCTGCCTGAACCAAGTTGGAAAGAAGTTTTAAAGCACCTGAACCTTTCAGCTCAAAAAGTTCCATAACCGCACTTCTTCCAAACACCTCATCAAAGCCAAACTTCTCAAAAAGTCTATGGATATGAATCGTCGTTTTTACCGAGAAATCACTACCTTTTTCGGAAAGTACACTGTCAATATCCACTTTTTTGTCCTGAATGTCCACTTTTCCATTCTCAATATCCACTTTTGTATCCCCAATGTCCACTTTCTCTTCGTTCAAGAGTCCACTTATATGAAGATTTCGATTATGAAGCTCATTTTTCTCGTTCAAAAGCAGATTTCTGAGAAATGCTTCCAGATCTGCTACTGGGTACTTCGGATAGAAGCCATATGTAGTATAAAACTTGTTCATTAATGGAATAAAACAATCCATATCTGAGCGATACTGATTTACATCAACAACAGCAATGTATTCATCTGCAACACCGACCTGTACATTATAAGCTGGAAGCAACTGGTCATTTCCCATGTAGTCTGTCTTGATTCGCATAAAAGTGGCTGAATGATCTGTTTTCGAGTAGCTGTTGCGCTCTTCTCCACAGATTTTGATTTTTTCCACGTATTCTTCCATCTTAGCAGCATACTCTTTGAGTTTCTCATAATGACGTTGTTGTGTAGTTTTGCGATGTCCCCTGCCATGAACAAACATTGCTTCATTAATCTGCCAGACTTCTGCATACTGTCCAGCAGCCTCCTTCAGATACTCTGGTGCGTACTCACTATTGATACAAAGTTTCATACCTGTACATGAAAGTTCCTCATTGATTTCCTCAAAGAGTGTAGTGATCTTACCAAAGAGACGGTATCTGGATTTTTTGGTTGCTTTTTTCCATACCCAGGAGTATTTATTCGCATTTGCTTCAAACTTGGATCCATCAATGTATAGATGTTGAAGATCCACATGCTCTGTCTCAAATATTTTTTTGTTTATATCTTGAAATATTTCTTCAATGGAATCAGCAAGTACTTGGTTGATGAAGTAGCCGAAAGTACGGTAAGAAGGTGCTTGATAATCCATAAGATACATGAAGCGGAGATTGATTTTACACTGATCCTCCAGTTCACGCAATGATATATAGCCATTTGCCATAAATCCAAACAAAACTGTTTTCAGCATGCTGACCGGGTCATACCTGAGTCTTCCTGTATAATGTTGAGGAATATTTTTCAGATATTTCTCCAGTTCGATTTCTCCCATAAATCTGTCAAAAGTCAGCACTGGATCACAGATGTCCAAATAATCTTGAATTAGCATTGGCAAAACTGCCTGTTTTGGGTTAGAATAGATTATGTTATTAATTTTTTTCACAAGTTAATTATAACAGAAAGAAAGACCTTGAGTTCATTATAAACTCTTGGTCTTTCTTTTTTTCGGGACTATTCTTTTTTCACAGCCCCTTAATCTTCTTAATTCTAGTGTAATATTATATTATTTTTTCAAAAAGAAGTCTATAAAGATTTAGGACAAATTTCAACTTTTATGTACTATAAAGGTGTAACAAACAACAAATCTCATAAATTTAAACTGAAAGGAGACAATTTTATGAATTTAAAAATCTCACTCGCCTTGCTCCCAAATGTCATTTTTAAAAAAATTGGAGCAATATGGGATAGCATGGCGCAAACAACAACTACCGCAATTGATTTTGCGCACACAAACATCAATCCACCTCCCACTATGGAGCAAAAATGGATGTATCCATTTTTTATAGCACCTAATGCTGTCAGTGCAACACAAGCCCCACCATCTACACCCACAACTTCAACATATTCAATATTGTGTTTTTTCAGCAATATATCAAGTCCAGAATTAGTAAATGCATTACCTTTATATTTTATGAATATATTATCAGATACTATATGCAATTCTTTAGCAAAATCAACATCTTCTGTTCCTTCATATGCATGAAATGGTGCAAACTTATTTATCAGATTCTTCTTCATTACATTTTTTATATAAATAACCAAGTTGTTTTCATTAGCATCAATAACCTTATTAACCTCATGAAGTAAATCACTATTATTATATTGAAAGAACCTTGCATGTTTTTCTCCAACACATACATTTTGCATGTCAATTACCAATAGTGCTTTTTTCACAGTTCTATACCTCCATAAATTTTACTTTATCCTAAGTATCAGACCACTGTTCTTTTGTAAGATAAGTAAAATGCTCCGTTCTAACATCTCCCATAAGTGCACAGGGCTTATTTTCTTCCGTATGATGATATTTGAATCCACATTTTTCCTGACAGCGTTTTGATTTTTCATTTCCGTCATAATATCCGCACCACATAGCACTACAACCCAAATCTAAAAAGCATGCTTCTGTAAAGCTCGAACCGCTTCGGGAATCAAGCCCTGCCCCCAGTATGGAACACCTATCCCATATCCAATTTCTATTTCATCATCAGCTGCTTTTGTGTGCGACTGCGCTGGCGTAATCAATCCAATACTTCCAATTGCAACATTATCTTCTCTTAAACACACTGCATATGTTTCATCTGCTGCCAAAACACTTTTGATGATTTCTCTGCTATTCTCTACACTTGTATGTACTGGCCATCCTGCTATAGGCCCCACCTCTGGATTTTTTGCATATTTATATAAACTCTCTGCATCATCCTCTTTCCAGGGACGAAGTATTAATCTCTCAGTTTCTAATGTCATAACCTACTCCTTTACCAACTTCTTTCTAATATAATTTGTGATCGAATCAAATACGACCGGGGACATTTTAACAGTCCGGCTCCACATTCGAATTCCTTGATATACTTTTTTTCATGTAAAGCACCTCCTCGTTAAACTTGAAGTTTCCATTTATTTCTTTTTGCGGTATTTGGGTTCAATACCTACTACATACGCTACCATAGCCGCAATACTAATAAGCATTGCACCCAATATAGGTATAATAATCAAACCCGAATTCTGCCCATCTAATAAAGGCAATCCAATTAACGTAAACAAAACACCATACACGCACCACAATATGCCCAAAGCACGATTATAGCCTTTCACATCTTCTATGGGCGCTACCTCAGCATTTGCCCAAAAACCGAAAGGTTTTGCTTTCTTGGAATTAAAATCATAAATGCCCATTACAATAAATAATACGCCGATTATTACCCAAATAACAAATGCTATTAATCTTCCTTCCATAATATGTATCCTTTCTTTGTAGTTCTGTAAATTCCGATTGAACAAAATCGCTGCGCGATGGCCTGCCAAGGCTGTGGCGCAGT
>OKSF01001614.1_pt1 | contig 17760 bp, 14 predicted proteins | sample 1606061 | NCBI WGS metagenome assembly OKSF01 (sample SAMEA3541567, study PRJEB24748) | human gut metagenome | biome: human gut; feature: human-associated habitat; material: faeces | place: China | collected 2012 | reverse complement strand
TTTCGGCATCTCTGCTCTTTTGCGACAGCCATACTAGATTATCACATCTGTATCTCTCTGTCAAGAACTTTTTTTAATTTTTTAAAACTTTTTTCAGTCTTTTTCGACTACTTTGTTGTCGTTTTGCGACAGCTTGACTATAATATCATTTGTTTCAATATTTGTCAATACTTTTTTTGTTTTTTTATTTTTTTCTTTTTGTTCGCTCAACAGCAACTTTGACATAATATCATCTTCTATTTACTATGTCAAGCTCTTTTTGTTTATTTTTTTGTTTTTATTTCTACAATTAATACAAATAAAGAGGGAAAGCGCCCTCTTAACAACGCTTTCCCTCTTTATACACAATCTATACTCTAATTTTAAATATTAGGGTCTGTTGGATCCCAATTCTGACTAGCTGGAATTTTAATTGTTGCAGGCTTATCAAACGGTGTTGCTACGGAGTCAGAAATTGTAACTTTTGTTCCTAACTTACAGTTATCATAAATCCATTTTGCATCACGTACAGTTAAGCGTACACAACCATGAGATGCCGGTGAACCTAATTTATTATAATCTCTTGCACGAATATTATAGCTTGTCATATTATAACCAGCTACGGAATGGAATAAAATTCCTCCTGTAATTCTAGTACAATATTGACCATAAGAAGGTCCCATTAAGGTATGCCAACGATATTTATCCGGTGTATAGAATGTTCCTGTTGGTGTCGGTGTAGAGGAAAGTCCTACAGAACAAGTAAATGTTTTTGCCGGAATAATATACCCATTGCTTCCGTCTTTTGCATAAACTGTCACCTGACACCTTTTACGATTTATTGTAACTTCATAAGAAGATTGTCTTCCCAGAACGCCATCTAAATCCTGTAATAAATGGCCTGAATTATTAAAATAATATTTATATCTTCCTATATATTTCCAACCCTGTGCCATCAAACCGCTTTCATCGAACCAGTACCACTGTCCGTTCATTTTTTCCCAAGTGTTAGATGCCATTGCACCGCTTTCATACGTATAATACCATTTGTCCCCTTCGGTCCAAATCCATCCTGTCTGCATCACTCCGGCTACATCCAAATAATACCATTTGCTCCATACTTCCTGCCAGCCTGTTCGCATTGCTCCGTCCGCTCCGAGCCAATAATATTCTCCGTCAATCTCTTGCCAATACGTTCTCATCACTCCGTCATCAGCCGCTTTGCCGAGATAATACCATTTACCCCATACTTCCTGCCAGCCTGTCCGCATCGCTCCGTCTGCCCCAAACCAATAGTACTTTCCGTCTATTTCTTGCCAATATGTTCTCATCGCTCCGTCATCAGCCGCTTTACCGAGATAATACCATCTACCCCATACTTCCTGCCAGCCTGTCCGCATCGCTCCGTCTGCACCGAGCCAATAATATTGTCCATCTACCATTGACCAATATGTCTGCATCACTCCATCGTTTCCAAGATAGTAATATTTACCCCATACTTCCTGCCAGCCTGTCCGCATTGCCCCATCACTTCCAAGCCAATAATATTTTCCGTCTATTACTGACCAATATGTCTGCATTGCTCCGTCTGTTCCGAGATAATACTTCTGTCCCCATACTTCCTGCCAGCCTGTCTGCATTTTTCCATCTGTACCTAGCCAATAGTATTGTCCGTCTGCATACAACCAATAGGAAGCACGATATCCATCTTTATCAAAATAATATCTTTCACCTTCTATTTCCCACCAGCCGTCTTTCAGCAGATTTCCATTCTCATCTTTGTACTGCCAACCGTTTTCATTTTCAACCCATCCGTTTTGCGGCTTCTCCGGTTGTGGATTATCCGGGTTTTCCTGCTCTGTATCTTCTTCTGTCTCAACATCCTGATTTTGCATACTCTCTTCTGTAATTTCCGATAATACAGTATCTTCTACATCTGTTTCCCCCATAGCAGATACTGTAAAGCTGGCGCTTAAAATACCTAAAGCAATTACAGCAGCCTGTAACGTTTTTTTCTTCATCCCTTTTCCTCCCGCTGCTTTTTTTATTTCTATATTGATATCCTATTACAATTTTCTGGTAATTTCAACCACATTTCTTCATATACACATAAATGTAATACTTTCGGTATAAAATAGAAAAAGTCGGACCGTTCATGAAACAGTCCGACACAAAAAATCTTACTTTTATAAACATTTTATAAATATTTCTTTAAATCTTCCACTCTGTCTAAATTTTCCCAAGGCAGGTTCAAATCATTTCTTCCAAAATGTCCGTAAGCTGCTGTCTGTTTATAGATTGGACGGCGTAAATCCAACATTTTAATGATTCCTGCCGGCCTTAAATCAAAGTTCTCACGAATAATTTCCACTAAACGTGTATCAGAAAGCTTTCCGGTTCCAAATGTATCAACCATAATGGAGGTCGGATGTGCTACACCGATTGCGTAAGACAACTGAATTTCACATTTTTTTGCAAGACCTGCTGCCACAATATTTTTTGCCACATAACGAGCCGCATAAGCCGCAGAACGGTCTACTTTTGTACAGTCCTTACCAGAGAAAGCGCCGCCGCCGTGACGTGCATATCCGCCGTAAGTATCTACAATAATTTTACGTCCTGTTAATCCGCTGTCCCCGTGAGGTCCGCCGATTACAAAACGTCCTGTTGGATTGATAAAGAATTTTGTTTCATCATCCACCATATCTGCCGGAAGAATTGGGTCGAATACATATTTTTTAATATCTGCATGAATTTGTTCCTGTGTCACTTCCGGATCATGCTGTGTAGATAATACCACTGCATCCAAACGCATTGGTTTATCATTCTCATCATACTCTACTGTTACCTGTGTTTTTCCATCCGGTCTTAAATAAGTAAGTACACCGTCCTTACGTACTTTTGTAAGCTGTAATGCCAATTTATGTGCAAGAGCAATCGGATAAGGCATAAATTCTTCTGTCTCATCTGTTGCAAATCCAAACATCATACCCTGATCTCCGGCGCCGATTGCATCGATTTCTTCTTCAGACATTTTATTTTCTTTTGCTTCTAAAGCTTTATCAACACCCAGCGCAATATCTGCTGACTGTTCGTCTATTGTCGTAATAACGCCGCAGGTATCTGCATCAAAACCATATTTCGCTCTTGTATAACCAATTTCACGAACAGTATCCCTTACAATCTTCGGAATATCTACATAAGCGCTTGTTGTGATTTCACCCATAACCATAACAACACCTGTTGTTGTAGCAGTTTCGCAAGCAACACGGCTCATTGGGTCTTTTTCCATAAGCGCATCTAAAATCGCATCAGAAATCGCATCGCACATCTTGTCCGGATGGCCTTCAGTTACAGATTCAGAAGTAAATAATCTTTTTTCCATGTGTTTTCTCCTTTTCTTGAGTTTATATTTTCTCTCGCATTTTACCGCCGTACATTGAAAAAGAGCCCGACAAAGCGGACTCATATACTTTTCATAAAATGAATCCTCTTATTGTTCGATTATTCGCTCAGGTTGGCACCTTCCGCCATGCGGGGTTGCCGTGACTTCACAGATCCTATGTATCTCCATCACTCTGAATAAGAGAAAATATAACATTTACAATTTTCTATTTAACACTACTACGATAACGCTTTTCCCGTTATCCGTCAAGCATTTTTTCTAAAAACTCCATCAGCCTACTCGAAGCTGGAATTTTTTAATTTCTTTTTCACTGGAAACCTTTTCAATTTCAGCGCCAAGGCTTCTGAGCTTTTCTTCAAAACGCTCATATCCTCTCTGAATATAAACAATATCGTCCACAATCGTAATGCCTTCTGCTGCCAGACCGGCAATAACAAGGGCTGCACCCGCCCTTAAATCCGGCGCGCTTACTCTTGCTCCCGCAAGCTTCTGCACCCCGTCAATAATTGCAGTATTTCCCTCTACCTTAATATTAGCCCCCATTCTGGTAAGCTCATCTGCATATTTAAAACGATTTTCAAAAATACTTTCCGTTACAATACTTGTACCCTCTGCCAGAGTCAACGCCACGGCAAACTGAGGCTGCATGTCCGTAGGATAGCCCGGATATGGCATTGTTTTTACATTTGTGCGTTTTAAACGTTTATTTGCCACAACACGCACCGCATCATCGAATTCTTCTACCTGACATCCGATTTCTTCCAATTTTGCTGTCGTTGCTTCCAAGTGTTTTGGAATAACATTTTTCACCATAATATCCCCCATGGTTGCTGCTGCTGCACACATGAAGGTTCCTGCTTCAATCTGGTCCGGAATAATGGAGTAAGTTGTACCATGAAGCTTGTCCACTCCCTGAATACGGATTACATCTGTACCGGCTCCTTTAATATTTGCGCCCATGCTGTTAAGGAAGTTTGCAACGTCTACAACATGAGGCTCTCTGGCCGCATTCTCAATAGTCGTATTTCCCTGCGCCATTGCCGCTGCCATCATAACATTGATTGTCGCACCCACTGACACCATATCCATAAAAATATGTTTTCCTGTAAGATGCTCCGCCTTTGCTACAACTGCACCGTGAATAATATCTACTGACGCACCGAGAGCCCGAAAACCTTTTAAATGCTGGTCAATCGGACGACTTCCTATATTACAGCCTCCCGGAAGGGGCACTTCTGCATTTTTATATTTGCCTAAAAGAGCACCCAACAAATAATAGGACGCTCTGATTTTCTTAATATATTCATACTCAACAGTAATATTTCCAATGGTTGCTCCCGCAATCTTTACTTCCGTAGGTCCAATGCGGTCAACAGTAGCACCAATTTCTTTAATCGCCTCTAATAACACATTAATATCACGAACATCTGGTAAATTTTCAATGTGTACCGTCTCATCTGTCATGATTGCTGCTGCCAGTATAGCCAGCGCTGCGTTCTTGGCACCGCCAATTTCCACTTCACCGACCAATGGGTTTCCACCCTTAATAATATACTGCTCCATATACACACCTCTTGTTTTCCCAGGTATCACTACCTGTCTAAATCTATGTCTTCCTGTCTGTCACAGGTTTTATCTATTTGTTATAAAGCCATTTCTCGAATTCACGTCTGTTTACAATACTTTCTCAATACTATTTTATGGCTTATCCATTATATTATAACAGATATATGAATTTGTAAATAAAAATCCGCATTTTCCCGTTTCTCCACAGTTTTCCAAACCCTTGCCGTCAATTATTCAGCAATATTTTCGAGAATTTTCTGTAAAGTTCCCTCTACATCCAGATTTTTCTCATCAACTACAATATCTGCATATTTTTCATAAAGAGGTGTCCGCTCATCGTACAAGTCTTTTAAAGTCTGTCCGTCTCTTAAAACCACGCCTCTGCCTCTAAGATTTCCCAAACGTTTCTTTAGTTCTTCATATTCCAGCTTCAGGTATACCACTTTACCGATTTTCCTCAAATGTTCCATGGCTTCTGCACAGTATACCACGCTTCCTCCCGTGGCGATTACTGATTTTTCTGTCTCAATAGAAGCATTTACTCTGTTTTCAATTTTCAAAAAACCATCCTGTCCGTCCCTTGCAATAATTTCCCGCAAAAGCAGATTTTCAGACTTTTGAATTAACAGGTCTGAATCTACAAATTCATATCCCAGCACCTTCGCCAGAATAACGCCTACCGTACTTTTTCCTACACCGGGCATTCCAATCAGTGTAATATTTTCCATACTCATTTCCCCTGCTTCTTCTGTTTTTTCTTTCTTTTCTTCTTAATACTATACCCAAAGGTTCCCAATTTCTTCCCTAATCCATAATACTCTCCGTGGGAATAAACAATTGGATTTGACATTGCCAAATCAAACTTGCCTTTTTCATCCATGTATTGGTCATCCACATGTACCGCCAGCACATCTGCCGTAAACACGCTGTGGCTTCCATACTCCTGCACTTCTCTTACCCGACATTCAATAGAAACAGGAGACTCCTTTATCATCGGCGCTCCCACATGAGAGGCTGCTTCTCTTGTTAAATGTGCCTCTTTAAATTTATCTACGTCACGACCGGATTTGACCCCACAGTAATCGGTTGCATAAGCCAGTTTCTCCGTAGTAAGATTAATCACAAATTCTCCTGTTTCTTTTATCATATAATAGGAATATCGTTCCGGTCGTACAGAAATAGACACCATAGGCGGATTGGTACATACTGTTCCTGCCCATGCCACGGTAATAATATTGTCCTTCCCTTCTTCATCCGCCACACTCACCATTACCACCGGCAGAGGATAAAGCATATTTCCCGGTTTCCACTCAATTTTACTCATTTTCTTGTCCTTTCAAAACCAATATACAATGCACTAATTTCCGTTCTGCTGCAAAGTTCCGATAAATGCAGGTATCAGCTGTTTCTTTCTGGATACCACACCGGGCAGTATATAACCACTGTCAGACTCCTGCACTTCAAACGCATCTCGTACCAGTTTTCCACTGCCCTCTCCGTAGCAGATAATTTCAGAGGACTCATCCAAAATATTAGTCAGCATGAAAAATACCATAGAAATTCCGTTCTTTCCGCACTCATGTTCCATAAACGGAATAAGCCTTTTCTTTAAATCCTTCAGCTCCTCTTCGTTCATGGAGCTAATCTGTCCTACGCCAAAATTCACGGTATCCGCTGTAAAACGCTTGAAATCCTGATAGAAAATAACTTCCGTAGTCTTTCCTCTCAAATTACTTCCCGCAGTAAACATTTCTTTTGCATGTTCTTCTATATTAATTCCCGCAATCAAAGCCAAAGCGCCTGCCGCCATTTTATCTGCGGAGGTACAGGTAGGCGAACGAAACATCAAAGTATCTGAAATAATCGCAGAACATAAAAGCCCCGCAATAGACGGACTGATTTCCAACGCCTTTTCCACATAAATCTGATACATAATTGTCGCTGTACACCCTACCGGCTGATTGCGGAACATCACCGGCTGTAAAGTTTCCAGTGAGCCCAATCTGTGATGGTCGATAATTTCCAATATTTCTGCCGCATCAATATTGTCCACTGCTTGTGTCTTCTCATTATGGTCAACTAAAATCAGCTGTTTCTTTTTCATTCCCAGCAAATTACGGCGGGAAACCGTACCAATATATTTGCCATGCTTATTTACCACCGGAAATGCTCTGTGTCGGTTTTTTACCATGATGTCCTTTACATTATCGGTAAAGTCATCTGTCTGAAACGTAATCAGATTTTCCTTTTTCATAATGTGTTTCACAGGAATACTCTGATTAATCAATCTTGCTACGGTAAATGTATCAAGAGCGGACTGAATGATGACGCACTGGTTTCTTTCTGCCGCCTCAATAATATCTGCAGATACTCTGGCATGGTTGCACACAATCATACAGCTTACATTTTCCTGAATAGCGCATAAGTGGTCTTCATGGCGGTCTCCTAAGATAACCAAATCGTCTTCCTCCAGAAAATCTCCTAATTTATCCGGATTTGCCGCCCCGATTACCACCTTTCCCTTTACAAAATACCCATGGGAATTTCCTGTTACAATGACGCCTTCTACGGTATTGGCAATACTTCTGTACTGGGTTCTGGCATTGGAAAGGAAATAATTGTCATGGGCATCCATGTAGGATTTTGCAATATCTCCTGTGGTAATCAATCCTTCCAGCTGTCCGTCCTCTTTTGTAATAGGCAATGTTACTGCACTGCTCTCTTTCATAATTGCCCACGCATCTTTAATGGAAATACTGTTGGGAACTCCCGGAGTTTCACGAATATCCATATCTTTTACCTGTGTCCCAACATCTGACAGGTAACCCGGCGCTTCCACACCAAATCGTTTCAGCACATATTCTGTTTCTTCATTTATCTGTCCCGCTCTCTTTGCCGCATAGCGATTTCCGTTACTCATTCTGTTCTTTATATCCGCATAAGCAATCGCTGAACAAATAGAGTCTGTGTCTGGATTTTTATGTCCGATAATGTATATTTTTCCTTGCTTTCCCATTCTTCTTTCCTTTCTGCCTTTACTGCAGTTCTATCTGTTTTTATAGTAACATACTTCTAAATCAATGGCAATTATGATATACTTAATCCAAAATTTAAAACATGGAGGTATTTCAATGTCAGAAGAAATGAAAAAACAAGAAACTATGGAAGACTACATGAAAGAAATTGACGCTTCTTTCTCTAACTTCCGTGACGATGATATGCTTATATGGGACAAATTAGAGCAGATGAAGGAAGACAAAACAGAATTTGAAGTGTCCGTGGAGGGCATTGTAAAAGGCGGCGTTATTGCTTATGTAGAAGGTATCCGTGCTTTTATCCCAGTTTCCAAGCTGGCTTTAAATTATGTAGAAAATCCAGAAGATTTCTTAAAAAAGACCATTACTGTAAGGGTTTTTGAAGTAGACGAACAGGAAAACCGTCTTGTTCTCTCTGCAAAAGAAATTTTAAAAGAAAAGGCTGACGCTGAAAAACGCAGTAAAATTGACGATATTAAGGTGGGAAGTATTGTGGAAGGTACCGTAGAGTCCTTACAGACTTACGGCGCTTTCATTGATTTAGGTGACGGAATATCCGGTCTTGTACACGTTTCTCAGATTTCCGAAAAACGAATTAAATCACCGAAAGCCGTTTTAAGCATTGGCGATACAGTAAAAGCAAAAGTAATCAAAAACGAAGACGGAAAAATCAGTCTGAGCATGAAAGCGCTCAATGAAATCGCAGAGGAAAAAGAGGAAGAACCGGATTACGAATTACCGGAAAGCGAAGAAATCTCTACTTCCTTAGGCTCTTTATTTAAAAATCTGAAATTATGAAACGATTTTTACAACGATTTTTCATAGAAGGGGCTCACGGAATGGCATGTGGTATCTTTGCCACATTGATTATGGGAATGTTTTTGCGACAGATTGCGAACCTTTTCCCCAGTGACTTTAACAGTACGCTTATTCATTTAAGCGGGATTGCCACCGGACTTACCGGAATAGGCATTGGGGTGGGTGTTGCCTGCCAGCTTCAGGAAGCGCCTCTTGTTGTACTATGTGCCGGTATTGCAGGTATGTTAGGAGGCGATGCCGCCGGTCCGTCAGCGTTTTTGTGCTCTTTTCTGGCTGCCTTTACAGCTATTGAGCTTTCTCGTCTCTTTGTCAAAAAAACTCGTTTTGATTTATTTCTGTGTCCTCTTACGGGATTTTTATGCGGAGAACTTATAAATCTTTTGCTGGAGACACCCCTGAGTTACTTTATACAGGAGTTTGGCAACTGTGTAAATTGGGGAGCACAGCAACAGCCTCTCCTTATGGGGATAATAGTTGCAGTACTTATGAGCATCGCCGTTGTTTTCCCTATCGGTACTGCTGCACTGGGCGTTATAGCGGGATTATCAGGACCGGCTGCCGGAGCGGCAACCATCGGCTGCTGTTGCAGTATGGTAGGAATGGCTGTTGCAAGTTATCGAGAAAACGGTTTTTCAGGACTTCTTTCTATCGGAACAGGCACGCCATTGCTGCTGCTTCCTAATATTCTAAAAAACCCATTCCTTCTGCTGCCTCCTATACTTTCCAGCGCCATTTTAGGACCTCTGGGCGTTCTCTTAGGAAAAATGCAAAATTCACCTAACGGTTCCGGTCTGGGCACTATGGGACTTATGGGACAGACGACTACTTGGGAAACCATGACAGCAGGAGAAGCCCCGCAGATGGTGTTTTTAAAAATCCTTCTGTTTCATTTCATCCTGCCGGGCGTCCTTACGTTGTTTATTGCCAACGGCATGCGAAAATTAAATCTGATTAAATCTCAGGACATGCTTCTTCATACAACATAAAAATCTTTTTTGACTGTCTGTCGCTTTTCTGCTATACTAAGAAAAAGTGACAGACTTTTATTTTCTTTAATGAGGACACAAAAATGGAAAAACTTATAGAACTAATCAAGCAAGAAGATGCAGACGGCTGGGAAACGCTCATGTTCCTCTACAACGCCGCTTTAAAAGAAATTAATACAAAAATTGATATTCTCAACGATGAATTTCAGCACATTTATCATTATACTCCTATTGAACACATTAAATCCCGCATTAAAACTCCGGCAAGTATTGTAAATAAGCTAAAAAAGAACGGTTATGAAACCAGTGTGGAAAACATGGTGAAGTACGTAAATGACATCGCAGGTATCCGCATTATATGTTCTTTTACTTCTGATATCTATTTGATTGCAGATATGATTACAAAACAAAGCGATTTAAAGGTAGTTTCTGTGAAGGATTACATTACGCATCCAAAAGTAAGCGGATATCAAAGCTATCACATTCTGGTGACAGTTCCTATTCATCTGACACAGGGAATTGTGGATACCATTGTGGAAATACAAATCCGCACCATTGCACAGGATTTCTGGGCAAGTCTGGAACATAAAATCTATTATAAATTTGAGGGAAATGCACCAGATTATATTCGCCGTGAGCTGCAGGAATGTGCAAATATCGTTTCAAATCTGGATCGACGTATGCTCTCTCTGAATGAAAAAATACAGGAATTTTCTGAAAAGAAATCATAAAGAATTGTATTAAAGAAATCTATCATAGCCTTTTATAAGCAGGATCTGCCGCTTAAACATGATATACGCCTAATGCGGCAGCTCCAAATTTCTTATTCTTGATTACCGGAAAATAAATTCTTAAAGAACTCTATAATTTTATCAAAAAATCCCTTTACCTCTTCTTCATTAATATCCAGCTTTAATCCTAAATCTTCAATCTTATCGTAAAGATTTTTTGCCTGTTCTTTTAAGCTGTTGATATCCAAATCCAGATTTTCGATTTTTTCCATGAGCTTTACAATAGCCTGACGGTCTTCCTCAGAAAGCTTTACCTCCATCTCTTTTACAGCCTGGTCTACAATTTCTCCGATTTCTTCCGGTGATGAAACGCCGCTGCTGACTACCTCTCCTTTAATTGCTCCGATGAGCTGCTCTGCTTTTTCCTGACTTCCTACATCTTCCGCAATCTGTCCGGTAATAACCAGCTCATTGGTAGCTGTTTCTACATTTTCTTCTTTTACTTCTTCACCTGTCATATTTTCATAAGATTTAATCGCACCTACCAAAGCCGCTGTTCCTGAAATTTTAAACGGCCCTGCCACCACAATATCCGCATCCTTAATTCCCGCTGTGGCAAGGGCATTTTCGTACATTCCCGGCGTACAGTATGTAATATTTTTTGTTGTTACGTGAATTCCGTTTCCATCTTCTTTTCCCTCTACCAGAACAGAAGAAAGAGCCCTTGAACCGATAACACTTTTATCCAGATAAGAGTCCAGATAATTATGCTCATCCTTATTTGTAACCGTAGCAACAGTATAATCTTCTAAATCCTTTTCCGAAACACCTAAAAGCTCCAAAACAGAAGCCTTTTCCTGCGCATTCAAATCTGCTCCCAGCGAAATATAGGGAACATCTAGCTTTGCATCCTCTCTGTCCGCATAAACAGGCATAGAACAAGATGCCATAATCACACCTGTAAGCAGCAACGCAATTCCTTTTTTCTTCATATCTTCAATCTCCTTAAATTCTACATATTTTATATACCACATGTGCCGGCGAGGAAACACCCAAAAGGGTATTTCCTTTCCAAACCGAAGTTGTCACTTTAAATATTATTCAGAAATATTGATGCACTTTTAGCGAATTTGTCGAGCACGCTTTGAGATTATAAGCTCAAAGTGAGCGCAGGCTGAGCATAAAATGTATCAATATTTCCGGATATATACTTAATGCGACAACTTTATTATACCACATTTTCTCCCACATACTTCTAAAGTTTCTCTAAAGGTTCTCGAAAGAAGAGCTGTATATCCCTTGCCCCCTTTCCCGGAAAAGTGTATGATAAGAACAAAAAGTTTAACATACGAAGGAGCTTTTATTATGTCCATCGCCAATCAGGAAATGATACGCAATAATAACCGCCGTCTGGTATTAGAATTTATTATAAATAACCCTCCTGTTTCCAGAGCAGAACTGGCAAAGCAATTATCCCTTACAAAAGCAACCATTTCCAATATTGTACAGGAATTATTGGAACAGAATTTCATCAGGGAAATCGGCAGTGCCCAAACCTCCATGGGAAGAAAGCCCATCCTGCTGGAGTTTAACAAAGCTTATGGTTTTGCCCTGTCTTTAGAAATACAACCGCAGCAGATTATTGCCCTTTTGACAAACTTAAAGGGAGAAGTACAGGAAATCAAAAAAATCCCCTTCTGTCCACAGGATAATCTTTTGCAGCATTTAGAACAGATTTTAAATTTCTATATCAGAGAAAATACTGCGTTTAAAAATAAAATTATCGGAGTTTCCATTGGTATTTATGGAGTTGTCCAAAAAAACGAAATTTTATTTACGCCTTATTATCCTCTCCCCAAAAGCGGTCTGGGTACACATTTGCAGGAAACCTTTCAAATTCCTGTCTTTGTAGAAAATGAAGCAAATCTCTCTGTTTTGGGAGAAGCCGCCTTTCATCACAAATATAAAAATATGATACATATCAATGTGCATGACGGAATTGGTATGGGAATTCTGGTAAACGGACGCTTATATAAAGGACGGGATGGCTATGCCGGTGAATTCGGGCACACCATCTTATTCCCTGACGGAAAACCATGTCCCTGCGGAAATCAGGGCTGTTTTGAGCTTTATGCCTCTCAAAGAGCCATTCTGGAAAATTATGCTGCCCGACAGAAGAAAGAAAACGTTACTATATCTGAATTTTTAAAGGATTATGATGCAAACCTGCCTCTTGCCCATGAAATGATGGATTTATTCGTGAAATACATCTCCATTGGCATTAACAATATTATTAACACCTTTAATACTGATATCATTGTATTAAACAGCGCTTTTTCCAATCATATTCCTGATATCAACCAAAGAATTTCAGAATACTTGGCCGGACATCAAAACAGAGACTGTAACATTATCCCCTCAAAATTAGGAAATCTCTCCTGTCTTTTAGGAGGCGCACGGATATCCGTTGAAAACTTTTTAGATATTTACCACTTGCAAATTCCCTGTCATCTTCCTTTTTAGGGCTTTAATGTGGAACATTCATAAAAGTTTTCAATTTCGTTCACGATTTCTTCACAAGTTCATCATGCTTTGAACATATTTCCAATATATACTAATATTATAAAAATAATACAGAGCAAATTATTTTTATATTTTCTTTTTCATAAGTCGGCGTTAATGCCGACTCTCCTTCCTTTAATATTTATAAAAAAAACATCGCAGACTCACTTCTCTGCGATGTTTTTCTGTTTCTTATTTACTTTTAAATTCATTGGTCAATGCAGCAAACTCTTCTAAGGTCAATGCTTCTCCTCTAATTCCCTCAGGAAATCCACAAGCCTTAATTGCTCTTTGAATTTCTTCTTTTCCAAAGGAAAGCTCCGGAGAATTATTTAAACCGTTGGCAAGAGTTTTTCTTCTCTGATTAAAGGATGCCCGAATAATGCGAAACATCAGCTTTGTATCAGACACCTCTACCGGAGGTTCTGCATGTTTTGTAAGACGTATAACGGCGCTTCCCACCTTCGGTCTTGGCATAAAGCAGTTAGGCGGCACATTGGCTACAATATAAGGTTCTGCATAATACTGCACTGCCAATGACAACGCTCCGTATTCCTTTGTTCCAGGTCCTACCTGCATTCGGTCCGCTACTTCCTTTTGCACCATTACGGTAATGGACTCAATTGGCACATCTCCTTCAAATAATCCCATGATAATCGGTGTTGTAATATAATATGGCAGATTTGCCACAACTTTAATGGGTTTTCCATTATTGTGCTCATCTGCCAGTTTTTTGATATCGACCTTTAAAATATCCTCGTTGAGAACAGTTACATTAGAGTAGTCCTGCAACGTATCCTCAAGAATTGGTATCAGCGCTTTATCAATTTCAACTGCAACCACTTCTCTGGCCGCACATGCCAGATACTGGGTCATGGTCCCAATTCCGGGACCAATCTCCAGTACAAAATCCTCTTTTGTAATCTCGGCAGCGCTTATAATCTTATCCAACACATGGGTATCAATCAGGAAATTCTGCCCGAATTTTTTCTGAAAAACAAAATCGTATTTTTGAAGAACTTCTATGGTTCTTTTAGGGTTTCCCAGATAAGGAGCTGTCATCTTTTTTCCTCCTGACTAAATATCAAAATCTTTCTCATACAGCATAATTCTGCCGCTTTCATCATCTAAATGGCGTTTTGCCACTTTCTTTCCTAATCGGCGTCCTTTCTTAGAAGCTTTTTTAATGGCTTCATCCATCATGCCTCTGACTGTGCCGATTGTGACCGGATTTTCTTCGTTCTGATTATCTCCGATTAAAGTATATAATGCAAGAACTGCCATATCGTCAATTTTATATCCCAGCTCTTTTGCATAAGTTTTCGCAAAAGATACCAGCTCATCATTGGTAAACACAGGAATTACAATGCGGGAGTCAAATTTTTTGATAAATTCCGGATATTTTTCTTCCAGACTGCGGATACCCGGTTTCAAATCCTCTAAAATTACAGTCAAACGATTTGTCTTAAATTCCATAGCCTTTGACATATCTTCGACTATTTCCTCGTCTAATTCTCCTGCATTTTCAACTACCAGAAATCCTCCTGATAATTTTCCCACAATGGCTATTGGGTCTTTTTTATTCAATTCCTCTGCTGTGATAAACGCAACCTTAGCGCCTTCCATCTGACGTTCTTTGCAAAGAGCTTTAATCAGCCCTTCTGAAAGTCTTGTCTTTCCGGAACCTTCACGTCCTGTAACGATAATATTTCCTGCCTGAGATGTCTTGGCACATGCAGACTCCTGTGCAGTATCTAAGGCTTCATTTATCTGCTGTGTCATACCCGGAACAGGTGCAAAATATGTAAACAATCTTCTGTGTTCTTCTTCTGTAAGGTGATGACGCATTAAGCCTTCGACTGCTGTCTGAAATGCAGAAGATTTCTGCGTTTCATCTACTGCCGAGGCTGCCACACGTTTTATATGGCATTCCTCCTGCTGTGACTCAACGGAAGTTTCTTTCTCTATTTCCTGTTCCAAAGCCTGTGAAAAATCAATTTCACCCATTGCCTCTTTGACTTCTTCCACAGGAATTTCTCTGGTTGCCTCCTCAGATACTTCTTCCTCCGCAGCCTCTTCTACCGCTTCTTCTGCTGTCTCAGCAGTTTCCTCTAAAGCTTTTTCTGTAATTTCTTTGGCTTCTGCTAAAGCTTCTTCGGACTCTTCCTCTGTATTTTCTGCTGCCAAAGCTTCGATTTCATTTGCTTTTTCTTCAAAAACAGCGCTTAAATTTTCTGCAATCATAGCAGCCTTTGCCGCTGCCGGCGCAGGAAGAATATCTTCTTCTGCTTCTTTAGAACTTCCCTCTACAACCTCTTCGGTTTCTTCAACAGCTTCTGTAACTTCTTCTTCACCCGGTTCTTCTGAAATCTCCGCAAGCGCCTCTTCCACAACTTCCTCGTTTACTTCTTGAACAGTTTCTTGTGTTCCTTCGGCAACTGCCTGCGCCAACTCGTTTGCGGTCTCTGCCAAAAGCGCTTCTAAATCAATTTCCAGACTTTTTGTATCTGTCTTAAAGGCTTCTGTCGCTGCACCATCAGAAGAAAGCATCTCTGATTTCGGGGCTTCTGCCTTTACCTCCATTGTCATTGCGCTTCCAATATGAAACGGCTTAAATTCAGTGCCCTTTGTCATATCTTCCGGCTCTAAATCTTTAATCACATATCCCTGTTCTTCCGTAGCCGTAGACGGTTCTTTTGTTGCCGCTGTTTCCATGTCCTCTGACACTGCTGCCTTTGGCTGGAACACATCCCTTAGCCCCTGTGCCACGCGGTCCGGAAGGTCTTCCGGCTGTTTTGGCTGCATAGGCGCTTCCTGAGGCTTCACTGTTTCAGACGGAGCTTCCTGTGTAAGCTCTCCCAGCTTAATACTGTTTAATATCTCTTCAATTTCCTTATCCTGCTGCTGATTGAAAGGCTCATTCATCTGCACCGGTACTGTCTTCGGTATTTCAACAGCACGAACAGGAACACCTTTTGCCTTGTTATAGCTTTCCTGCTGCGCTGCTGTCAGCGGTGTAAAGCGCATTTTTAATTCCATGGCCTTTGTAACATATTTTCCTTCGCTGAACCATAAAATCAAATCGTCACACTCTTCAATGCAAGCATCCTTCATACCTGCCTTTGCATACAGCCGTGCCAGCTCATAAGCCCATCTTTCCGTATACTCTTTGCTCTTATAATCCTGAAGAATTGCAATCTGTTCTTCAATCGGTGAACGTCTCGCTCTGTAAATTTTATATTTTAAAATGTAACGGCTGTTGTCATTAGGAGAAATCTCCACAAATTTCTTATAATAATTCAGTGCCTCGTCAAATTCACCCATTTTAATAGAAAGCTCAACTAATCTGTATATGACAGTTCTTCCAATAGGAGCTCTCTGATGTGCAAGGAGCAGAAGTTTTCGACTATCTTCATACCTTTTATTAGCTTCGTATATCTCGCCTACCATACATAAGGTTCTGGCACTGCGTACTCTACGCCAATCAATGGTATCTACAATTTTTAGAGCGCCTTTGTAGTCCTGTCTGTCAACTAACTGACCGATTTCTTCCAATTTTGCTCTGTACTCGTTTTTATCCAATTTATTCACCTCTGTACATTTATTGATTTGTATATAGTTTCAAATATGTGTTCTTATCTGTAATTCTTGCTGAGGGTATAAGACTCCATAATTGATTTAATTCTAGCATACAGACTATTGTATGTCAAAGTAAATGATTGGAAGGAGACAAAAAAATGGGAATTCTGATTTACAGAACTCCCTGAAGCTTTTTATTTTATACTCTTTGTGATACGAAAATTTTTCCGCTGTATTTTTTCAAAACTGCCGCCAAAACATTTCCCAGTATTCCACAGGAAATAATTTCCCCAATTCCTACGGTTAAAGCCAAAAATGGAATTGGAAGTACCACACCGTAAGCATAGCGAAGTACAAACGGAACGACCAAGGCATTTACCAAAATAGGCGGTAAAACTGCCAATGCTCTATGGTGATTTCTCAATGCGTATGTCCCTGCTGCTCCTACAAGTGTTGCGATGCTGCCGCAAATAATGTCAGGTAAAATTGCTCCGCCTGTAATATTTCCAATCAGACATCCTACAAACAATCCCGGAATTGCCGCCGGTGTAAAAATAGGTAAAATTGTCAGCATTTCTGCAATACGAACCTGTATTTCTCCGAAGCTGATAGGTGCAAAGACAATGGTAAGCACCACATAGATCGCCGCAATCATTGCAGCCTGTGTTAAGTACGACACATTTTTGTTTTTCATATTCTGTTTTCTCCTTTAGTTTTGTTTTACGTGTGGAAGGTCACGAACACACGATTCATTTTACGCCGGAAATCGGCGAAACCCTTATAAGACCTTGTTTTTATGGGCTTTACAACGTGTTGTAGTATAGCACAGGAACTGATGAAAATCAAGATTTATGAAAAATTTGAAAATATAGCACATAAAGCTCAAATCTGCATATTGTATTCTTAAATTGCATATGCTATAATGCCAGTAGGCAAAAAGATAATGCTATTCCATAGTGAACAGCAATGAAAACCCCTCGGACTGCATTCCGAGGGGTTTTCTATTCCTAATTTTGGTGTGGAAAGGCTTATATCCACAGGCTAGTTACCGGCTATTTGTCGCCATCTAACCATTTGATGATGTAGTGGCAAACTAC
>OKSF01001608.1_pt1 | contig 17806 bp, 10 predicted proteins | sample 1606061 | NCBI WGS metagenome assembly OKSF01 (sample SAMEA3541567, study PRJEB24748) | human gut metagenome | biome: human gut; feature: human-associated habitat; material: faeces | place: China | collected 2012 | reverse complement strand
ATCAGACTTATTCAAAAATACGAGAAGAGTGAGAAGGTAAACCAGCTTATTTTTGTGAAATACAAAGGAAAAAGTAAGGCAGATATTATTTTGTATAAAAAAGCAAACGGAAAGTTTAAAAAAGTATTTGCCTGTGCCGGTTATGTTGGAAAGAATGGAATAAATAAAAAGCGTGAAGGTGATTCCTTACATTCAATGATAATACGGTATTTCATCATCGCCCGATCGAGGGATAAAGCTGTGCTGGAGAATACTATATATTCTTCCCCGATAATGGCGATCTCGCCTTTTGCCTCATTTTGATAAGCTACTCTACTGTCCTTTGTGTTAAAATTTTCTTGTCCCCATTTTAATAGTTGTTGGTAGATTTGTGCCTTGCTTAAAGAGGGGGCATTAATCTCTCGGGTAAAAACGACTTTACCGTCTGCAACCGGAACGGCCCCTGCCAGATAGTGTTGATCCTCTTGCGCGAATAGCAGGGCGGGGATAAATAACAGAGCGAATAATAACTGTTTCATGGTATATTTTCCTTATTATTTTAGCCCCAAAGATATACATTTGCGTTTGAAATAAACTATGAGCGTGACAAATAATTATACTAATTGCTCTTTATCAAAGAAAAAAAGTCTATATTTGCACCCTGTGAAAAAACGAATATAAATAATGTAATAACATAAACCTAAGATTCAGATGCAAAACAAAGGATTTGTAAAGGTCTTCGCGGTGTTACTTACGCTTGTCTGTTTGTTCTATTTGTCGTTCTCGTTCGTGACGCAACATTACAACAGTAAAGCCGCTGAGTATGCGGGTGGAGATCCTGCGAAAGAGAGTGCTTATTTAGACTCACTATCTACTCAGAAGGTATGGTTAGGCTATACGCTTAAGCAATGCCGTGAAATGGAAATTAGTTTAGGTCTTGACTTAAAGGGCGGTATGAACGTTGTCCTTGAGTTGAACGTGGCGGATGTAATCCGTTCGTTATCTAACAACAACCAAGACGAGAATTTCAACAAGGCGTTGGATTTAGCTTACGCACATCAAGCGACTAGCCAAAAAGATTTCATCGACCTTTTCGCTGAGGAGTATAAGAAGTTGGATAGCGGCGCACGTCTTTCCGCTATTTTCAGTACATTCGAGTTAAAAGATAAAATCACGCCCCAGAGCTCAGACGCTCAGGTTGTTTCTGTTTTGAAACAAGAGTTGCAAAGTGCGATTGATAACTCATTCAACGTATTGCGTACTCGTATCGACCGTTTCGGTGTGGTTTCTCCGAACATCCAACGTTTGGAGACAGCGGGTCGTATCTTGGTTGAGTTGCCGGGTGTGAAAGAACCGGAACGTGTTCGTAAGTTGCTTCAAGGTAGCGCTAACTTGGAATTCTGGGAAACTTATAAGTTGCCGGAAATCTATCAACAATTGGTTGCCGCTGATAATGTATTGGCTACTATCCTAAGTAAGGAGACTTCCGCTGATTCTGTAGCTGCCGCTACCGGTAATGTAGAGAAAATCGCTGATGCCGCTGACTCGAATGTTAGCGAGGCCGATTCTTTGTTGGCTGAGCTTGGTCAAGATAAAAAAGATACGGAAGCTAATCAAAGCATGGAAGAGTTCGCTAAGCAACATCCATTATTCGCCTTATTGCAGATTAGTCAGTACAACGGTCAGTTGTCTCCGGGTTCTACGGTAGGTATCGCTCATGCGAAAGATATGGATAAGATCAGCGAATACCTGAACATGAAACAAGTGAAAGAGGTATTGCCTCGTAACTTAGCTTTGAAATGGGGTGTTAAGGCGATCGATGATAAGGAGCAGTTCTATGAATTATATGCATTGAAGGTAACGAACCGTGACGGAAGTCCCGCTTTAGGTGGTGACGTAGTAACGGATGCTAACGCTGACTTTATGCAACAAGCCGGTCGTTCAGAGCAAATGGTTAACATGGTTATGAATGCCGAAGGCTCTAAGGCTTGGGCTCGTTTGACGAAAGAGAATATCGGTCGCCAGATCGCTATCGTTTTGGATGAGATGGTTTATTCCGCTCCGAACGTAAACGATGAGATCACGGGAGGTCGTTCACAAATCACCGGTCACTTTACACCGGAAGAGGCGAAGGACTTAGCGAACGTATTGAAATCGGGTAAGATGGCTGCTTCCGTACATATCGTTCAAGAAGACGTCGTTGGTCCGTCATTAGGACAAGAGGCTATCAATGCCGGTGTGATCTCTTTCGTGTTGGCATTGGTGCTGTTGATGATCTATATGTGCGCATTCTATGGATTGGTACCGGGATTGATCGCCGATGGTGCTTTGGTATTGAACATTTTCTTCACGATGGGTATCCTTGCTTCTTTCCAAGCGGTTCTTACCTTGCCGGGTATTGCCGGTATGGTGTTGACGCTAGGTATGGCTGTCGATGCGAACGTATTGATCTATGAGCGTACGAAAGAGGAACTTCGCGCCGGTAAGTCTTTAGGAAAGGCGATCGCCGACGGTTACAGCAATGCGTTCTCCGCTATCTTCGACTCAAACTTGACATCTATCATTACCGGTATCGTATTGTTCTATTTCGGTACGGGTCCTATCCGTGGTTTCGCTACGACGATGATCATCGGTTTGTTCGCTTCCTTCCTTACAGCCGTGTTCTTGACTCGTATCGTTTATGAGGCATTGTTGGCGAAAGATAAATTGAAGAACGTGACATTCACGACTTCTCTGACGAAAGACTTGCTGACAAACCCGAAGATCAATTTCTTGGGTGCTCGCAAGGTCGGTTATTTGATTCCGGCCGCTATTATCGTATTGGGTGCTATTTCTATGATGACGATCGGTTTGAATAACGGTATCGATTTCACGGGTGGACGTAACTACGTGATTCGTTTTAATCAAGAGGTGAAGACAGACGATGTTCGTAATATGCTGGATGCCCAGTTAGACGGTTCTGTTAGTGTTATCCAGATCGGTACAGCGGATCAAGTGCGTGTATCTACCAACTATAAGATCGAAGACAATGATCCTACGGTAGATCAAGAGATCGAGAATAAATTGTTTGAGGGCGTGAAGTCCTTACTTCCGGAAGGAACTACATTAGATGAGTTCACGACTACTTTCATACAGAGTTCGCAGAAGGTGGGTCCTAGCATGGCAGACGATATCAAGAATAGCGCTATCTTAGCGGTAATCTTCGCCATGATCTGTATGGCCGCTTATATCCTGCTTCGTTTCCGTGATGTGTCATTCTCTGTTGGTGCGTTCGCCTCTGTTGCTACGACTACATTGTGTATCATTTCTTTCTATACTTTGTTATGGAAGGTTCTTCCGTTCTCAATGGAGGTAGACCAGACGTTTATCGCAGCTATCTTGACGATTATCGGTTACTCTATCAATGATACCGTGGTTGTATTCGACCGTATCCGTGAGACGATCGCTTTGTATCCGAAGCGTGATCGTTATCAAGTGATCAATGATGCGTTGAACTCTACCTTGTGTCGTACATTTAATACATCATTGACTACGTTGGTGGTTGTATTGTGTATCTTCATCTTGGGCGGTAGCACGATCCGAAGCTTTACGTTCGCTATCTTATTAGGTATCATTATCGGTACATACTCTACTTTGTTCATCGCTACTCCGATCGCTTACGAGTTGCAGAAGAAGAAGATCAATAAGAAAGCTGCTGCTGAGAAAGCTGGAAAATAATATATTTCTTTAAGGATTTTATGAAGATCCTCTATCTTTCCCGTGCCAACGGAGAGATAGAGGATTTTTTTATGTATTAATTCTTAAGGAGATAAAGTATGAATGAGAATGATTTTGTGGTGGGTGTACTTACGTATATCACCTGCCTGCGTGAGAAAAAGCGTTATTCCACGGCGAAGAGTTATCAAGATGCGTTGAGGTCGTTTAAATGTTTTTGTGGCCGGGAAGAGATTCCTTATGCGTATATTAATCGGGATACACTTTTGCGTTATCAATCTTGGCTGTTGGCCAAGGGATGTGCTCGTAACACGGTATCTACTTATATGCGCCGGATTCGTCACATCTATAATTTAGCGGTAGAGGTGGGTGAGGCTGCCTATATTCCTCATTTGTTTAAGAATGTGTTTACGGGGGTTGAGAGTAAACGTAAAAAGGCGTTGCCTTCGGAAAGCTTACGCTTGCTGATGACAAGCCCGGTGACAGATCCGCAACAGAAGAGGACCCAATCAGCCTTTTGCCTGATGTTTTTGTTTTGCGGGATGGCTTTCGTAGATTTGGCGCATTTGCGAAAGGAGGATATCAAGGAAGGGATCTTGTCTTATTATCGGCAGAAAAGCGGATCCCTTATACAGGTGGAGATTCCTGTGGAGGCACAAGGGCTGCTGAATGAGTTGGCAGCCGATACAACCGAGGATTCGCCCTATCTGTTTCCATTTTTAGAGGGAATGAAGACCGGTGAGGATGCCTACAAGGAATATAATACCGTATTAGGAGGTTTTAACCGCAGATTGAAAACACTGTCGGAATCCATCGGTATTCGTACTCGGGTTACCTCATACACGATTCGTCACTCTTTCGCCACGACCTTGAAGGAGCAAAACGTACCGATTGAGATGATCAGTGAACTGTTAGGGCATAAATCTATCAAGACTACGCAAATATACTTGAAGAGTTTCTCTTTAGAAAAACTCTCGACCGTAAACAAACTTTGTTTTGAGAGTGTGTATAATTATGCGCCGAAAGTGGGGTGAAGAAAAGTATGCTACTTGGCGAGTAGCCAAACTGACTGCTACTTGGCGAGTAGCGTTCATTTCATGCCGCAAATGTAGTAAAAAATAACATAACACAAGCAAACATTAGGCTTTGTTTGTGTTTCAACCTTGATTCTCTTTAAATCTTCGTTCTTATTTCTGATGTATAGACATGGCAATAGAAACGAAATGGCCTCGTATTCCCGAAATCATCACGTTACATCGGAATAAATCGTATATACATTCACGTAGAGATGTAGCGTGCTGCGTCTCCCACAGTCTGGTGGTATTTTAGTACCATTTAGGTGGGATGAGACGCAGCACGCTACGTCTCTACAACTAGAGGCATTATAATTTATCTTTCAGGAACCTTCCGGTATAGGATGCCTCGCAAGCCGCTATCTCCTCCGGTGTGCCGGCACAAACCAGCTGTCCGCCGGCCTTTCCGCCTTCCGGTCCTAAATCGATCACATAATCCGCACATTTGATCACATCCATATTATGCTCGATAATTACCACGGAGTGACCTTTCTCGATCAAGGCATTGAAAGCTTTCAACAAAGTCTTGATATCATGAAAATGTAAACCGGTCGTAGGCTCGTCGAAAACGAACAAGGTAGGTTGCTGCTTCTCTTGGCCTAAGTAATAAGCCAGTTTCACACGTTGGTTCTCACCACCGGATAAAGTGGAGGAAGTCTGTCCCAGCTTGATATAGCCCAAGCCCACGTCTTGCAGCGGTTTCAAGCGTTTCACGATCTTCTTTTCTTGGGAGCCAGAACCTTTCTCGAAGAACTCGATCGCTTGATTCACGGTCATTTCCAACACATCGTATATGTTAGCGCCTTGATACTCTACATCCAATACATCCTGCTTGAAGCGTTTGCCGTGGCAAGCCTCGCATTCCAAGGTGATATCCGCCATAAACTGCATCTCTACCGTGATCTTGCCCTCGCCCTTACATTCCTCGCAGCGACCTCCTTCTTTATTAAAGGAGAAATAGGCGGCGTTATATCCCATCTGTTTCGCTAGGGGCTGCTCGCCGAATAGTTTACGGATCTCGTCGTAAGCACCGATATACGTCACGGGGTTCGAGCGAGAACTCTTTCCGATCGAGTTCTGGTCTACGAACTCGATCGCCTGAATCATATTCAAATCTCCACTGATACCGGAGCAATCCACGGTCAGGCGGGCGGCATCATCCAAATGACGTTTCACGCCCTCGTAGAAGATATCACGAACCAAGGAGCTTTTACCCGAACCGCTCACACCGGTAACCACCGTCATCACGTTCAAAGGAAACTTCACGTCCACACCCTTTAAGTTATTCTTCCGAGCCCCTGTCACTTCTATATAATTATTCCACGGGCGGCGATGATCCGGAACAGGTATTTCATCTTCTCCTAAAAGATAACGTACCGTATAGCTGTTGCTTCCCTTCTTTAAATCCTTCATATCTCCCTGGTAGACAACTTCTCCGCCCAGGCGTCCTGCATTGGGACCTATATCAATAATGTAATCCGCTGCACGGATAATCTCTTCATCGTGTTCTACCACCACTACCGTATTTCCTAATTGTTGCAGTTGGCGCAATACATGGATCAGGCGGTCTGTATCACGGCTATGCAGTCCGATGCTTGGCTCGTCGAGAATATAAAGACTACCTACAAGGCTACTTCCCAGCGAGGTTGCCAGATTGATACGCTGGCTCTCTCCACCCGATAAGGAATTACTAAGCCGGTTCAAAGTCAGATAGCCCAAACCTACATCAATTAGAAAACGAATCCGGCTATTTATTTCAACCAGGATACGTCGGGATACGTTGTTGTCGTGTTCGTCCAGTTCCAAATGATCGAAGAATTCCTTCAGCTCTGTGATAGGCAAATCTACCAGTTCGGAAATGTTTTTTCCACCCACTCGTACATATCCGGCTTCCGGTTTCAGGCGGGTGCCGTGGCATTTCGGGCAAAGCGTCTTTCCCCGGTAACGCGCCAGCATCACCCGGTATTGTATCTTATATTGATTCTCTTCCAGCATCTTGAAAAAATCATTGATGCCGTGGAAATATTGGTTGCCCTCCCAAAGTAACCTGCGTTGCGCGTCTGTCAACTCATAATAAGGAGTGAAAATGGGGAAGTCGAATTTCTCCGCATTATGAATTAATTCTTCTTTCCATTCACCCATCTTTTCGCCACGCCAGCATACGATAGCTCCTTCATGCACCGATAATGAACGATCCGGAACGACTAAGTGCTCGTCGATGCCGATTACTTTGCCGAATCCTTCGCACGCCGGACAAGCGCCGATAGGCGAGTTGAATGAAAACATCTGGTCGTTCGGTTCTTCAAAGATGATGCCGTCCGCTTCGAATTTAGTGCTGAAAGTATGAAGTTTCGTAGTTCCATCCGATAGAAAAAAACGCAGCATACAGGTTCCGTCGCCTTCATACATGGCTGTTTCGGCAGAATCAGTCAGCCGGCTGATGGCGTCTTTGCTGTTGGCAACAGCCATACGGTCCACCAGTAGATATACTTCATCACCTGCCACAGGCGTATATTCATCAATACGCTTCATCTCACCGTTCACTTCGATACGGTTGAACCCTTGTTTCAGGTCTATCTCCAGTTGCTGTTGCAAGGTGCGGTCTTCACGCAGGCGGATGGGTGTCAGTACCGTATATCTTGTACCTTCCGGGTATGAGAGCATGCAGTTGACAATGTCTTCTGTAGAGTGCTTCTTTACTTCTTGTCCGCTGATGGGGCTATACGTTTTCCCTACCCGTGAATATAACAGGCGTAGATATTCGTAAATTTCAGTCGAGGTGCCCACAGTAGAACGGGGATTGCGGCTGTTCACTTTTTGTTCGATAGCAATGGCGGGAGGAATCCCTTTGATAAAGTCACATTCCGGTTTGCTCATTCGCCCCAGGAACTGGCGCGCATAGCTGCTTAAACTTTCCACGTAGCGGCGTTGTCCTTCTGCGTAGAGCGTATCAAAAGCAAGAGATGATTTTCCCGAACCCGATAATCCGGTGATGACAACAAGCTTGTTGCGGGGAATATCTACATCGATGTTTTTTAGGTTGTTGACGCGTGCGCCTTTGATCGAAATATAGTTGTTTTCTGACATAAAATACTCCTTTTTTATGATAGTCGGCAAAGTTAGCGATTTTATTGATAGAAGAAAGGTTTTTGGTCGGGTTAAGATATGTTATAATTGGTAATAAAAAGAAATTGCTTCGGGATAATTGGCGTATCTTGGTCCGGAATTTACAACAAACATTTCAAAATAATAACAAATTGACTTGAATCGTGAAAAACATCCGGATGGTTATTAGCTTATTCATTCTGTGTTTTGCATCTACTTTAGCCTTTAGTAGCACAAACAAAGAAAAACAGTTGGAAGCCCTTTCCGACAGTGTCTCAAATAAAATAGGTCAGAAAGATTTTATACCTTTCTATCAGGAATATATGCGATTGGCAAGGCAGCAGAATGATACTGCTAAAATCGACGATGCTTATTCTCAGATTGCTTCCCATTATTACCGGTTGAGAAATACGGATAGCCTGAAAGTGGTTGCATATGAATATATGGACTGGTGTCTGAAGCGTGGTAATATCAATAATCGCTATACGCAGTGGCGCCAGTATATTCAGTTGCTTACCGAGAAAGGTTTGCAGGATGAGGTCACCAGTTTTCTTGTTCAGTACATTCAACCCCTCCTGTGTCCCGATCCAAAGATTAAATTCATTATCATCCCCCAAACAATAAATATTATTATTGGTAAGCAGGCCGGGAGAATACAAATTGGATTTATAAAGTGTAGCCTTATAACCATCATATTTGAAAAAGCCATAACGAGTGGCAAACCACATAAACCCATCCTTGTCTTGATAGACTTTCTGTACCTCATCAGTAAGAAGACTATTAAAAATGGACAATTGCTTAAAATTAAAATGAGAAGTTATGGTATGAGACATTGCAGCATCAGACTCTACAACCACAAATAACAAAACAAAAAACAGGTATGCTTTTTTTAAGGAGATATAAGTCCTTGCCGTATTTTTCATATTTTCAGAAATTAATAACAGTTACAAATTTAGATTTTTATTTATTGCAAAAAGTGGAATTATCCGTCTTTTTTGTCTGTATAAACGTTATTATCGACAGATACACGTTTTATCAATACGAAAAAGGATATTTACTCTATTACTAATTAACAATCTAATATTTGAATGATATTCTTCCCTCTTTGGTGAATATACAGCCATTATATATAAAAGAAAATACTACTTTTGCCTCATGAAACCAAAGTTACTATTAAGAACATGAAACATCTGCTAATCAAAACATTTCTTATCGGCTTATGCCTCATTGGAACATCAGAAGTTATTGCACAAAAGGATTCTCACAACCCTATTCTGCCCGGCTTTCATGCCGACCCGGAAGTTTTATACTCCCAGCAAACCAAACGTTACTATATCTATCCCACCAGTGATGGTTTTCCCGGATGGGGAGGAAGTTATTTCAAGGTCTTTTCATCGAAAGATTTGAAAACATGGAAAGAAGAAAGAGTGATATTGGACATGCTGAAAGATGTATCATGGGCCAATGGTAATGCATGGGCTCCTTGCATTGAGGAGAAGAAAATAGATGGAAAATATAAATATTTCTTTTATTACAGTGCTAATCCCGTCACCAACAAAAGCAAACAGATAGGAGTAGCGATAGCCGATTCCCCCACTGGCCCTTTCACCGATTTAGGAAGACCAATAGTTACTTCTTCTCCCGTAGGACGAGGTCAACAAATAGATGTAGACGTATTTACTGATCCCGTTTCCGGCAAAAGCTACCTGTATTGGGGTAACGGATATATGGCGGGAGCCGAATTGAACGATGACATGGTATCCATCAAGGAAGAAACCATCAAAGTGATGACTCCAGAGGGTGGAACTCTGCAAACGTACGCTTTCCGGGAAGCCCCTTATATATTCTTTCGAAAAGGATTGTATTATTTCCTTTGGTCAGTTGACGATACGGGATCACCCAATTATCATGTAGCATACGGTACCAGCCATTCTCCATTGGGACCTATCCAGGTTGCCAAGGAGTCGATTATTCTGATACAATCTCCTAAAGAGGAGATTTACGGTCCGGCACATTGTTCGGTTCTCCAAATTCCTAATAAGAAAGACAGGTGGTTTATCGTATATCATCGTATTAATAAAGAGTATCTAAAACATGGACCGGGATGGCACCGTGAAGTGTGTATGGATCGGATGGAGTTTAATGAGGACGGAACCATCAGACAGGTAGTTCCCACACCCTAAGAAACAAAAAATATGCAACCACCAGAAAAAGAGACTTCTTAATATAAAGATAGAACCATGAAAAAGCTAGTAATTCTGACTGTTATTGTGTTTCTTGCCAATGGCATATCGGCACAAAAACAGCAATCGCTACACTCGGGGTATCCTATAACCCCAGTACCTTTCACTTCCGTTAAAGTAACAGATTCTTTTTGGGGACAGCGTCTCAAAGCAAGTCGTGAAGTAACTATACCTCTAGCATTCAGTAAATGTGAGGAAACAGGAAGATATGAGAACTTCGTGAAAGCAGCTCATCCCAGCGATACCTATAAAGTGGAAGGATTTTCTTTCGACGACACAGATGTGTACAAGACTATTGAAGGTGCCAGCTATTCCCTACAGACTTATCCAGACAAGAAACGGCAAAAGTACATTGACAGTGTACTCGTCATTGTTGCTGCGGCACAAGAACCTGACGGTTATTTATACACTGCCCGTACGATGAATCCCAGGCATCCGCACAACTGGGCAGGAAAAGAACGTTGGGTAGCCGTAGAAAATCTTAGCCATGAATTTTATAATTTGGGACACATGGTAGAAGGTGCAGTAGCACATTATCAGGCAACGGGTAAACGAAATTTTCTTGATATCGCTATTAAATATGCCGATTGCGTATGTCGGGAAATAGGTGACGGCCCACAACAAAAAAGATTGGTTCCGGGACATCAGATAGCAGAGATGGCATTGGCCAAATTATATCTGGTGACAGGAAATAAGAAATATCTTGACCAAGCCAAATTCTTCCTGGATGCACGTGGCTATACCAGCCGGAAAGACGCTTATAGTCAGGCACACAAACCGGTAGTGGAACAGGATGAAGCTGTGGGACATGCCGTACGTGCGGCTTATATGTATTCAGGTATGGCAGATGTAGCAGCAATCACCGGAGACAGCAGTTATATCAAAGCAATCGACAAGATTTGGGATAATATCGTTTCTAAGAAAATTTATATCATAGGCGGTATCGGTGCACGCCACTCTGGAGAGGCTTTCGGCGACAATTATGAGTTACCCAATCATTCCGCTTATTGTGAAACTTGCGCGGCCATTGGTAATGTATATATGAATTATCGCCTCTTCCTGCTTCATGGCGATGCCAAATATTTCGATGTATTGGAACGCACGCTATATAATGGATTAATATCCGGAGTATCATTGGATGGCGGTTCTTTCTTCTATCCCAACCCACTGGCTTCCAATGGAGGTTATAGCCGTAAGCCATGGTTCGGATGCGCTTGCTGCCCCTCCAATATCAGCCGTTTTATTCCGTCACTTCCCGGCTATGTGTATGCAGTCAAAGATAATCAGGTATATGTCAATCTGTATCTCTCCAATAAGGCCGAATTGAATGTAAACAAGAAGAAAGTGGTGCTGGAACAAGAAACCGGTTATCCCTGGAAGGAAGACATTCGTGTGAAAGTAATGCAAGCCAATCAAGAATTCGCCTTGAAACTCCGTATTCCGGGATGGGTACGCGGAGAAGTACTGCCTAGTGATCTATATACTTATGCCGATCATCAGAAACCGACTTATCGAGTGACCGTGAACGGACAGGAAGTACCTAATGAACTGAATAACGGTTATCTAAGTATCGAGCGTAAATGGAGAAAAGGAGACGTAGTAGAAGTTCATTTGGATATGCCTACCCGCATCGTCAAAGCGAATGAAAAAGTAATCGACGATAAAGGACGTGTTGCCGTTGAACGTGGCCCGATAGTATATTGTGCTGAATGGCCTGACAACAAATGTAATGTACATACTGTACTTCTCAATCAGCATCCTCAATTTAAAATCATTGAGAAACCGGAGCTCCTCTACGGAGTAAATCAAATCATCACCGATGCCCAGACTTTAAGTTACGATAAGAACGGGAAACTGGCAACGAAAGACGTAGAATTGACCTTAATTCCTTATTATGCCTGGGCTCATCGTGGTGAGGGTGATATGGAAGTATGGTTACCGATTGATATCAGTGCAGCTTCTGCATTACCACAAGAAGCCGGAAAATGGGAAGATAACGGATTCTTCAAGAATTGAAAATAGAAAAGTCGTGCTTCATAAGCCGACTTTTTTTATCTTTGTAATCTTGAAACATAGCCATGACTACCAATAGTTTGAGAAACATACGGATTCTGCTCTGCTTATTTTTCTGTTTCAGGATGACACCGTTCATATATGCCGGTGAATTCCTGTTCACCACCATCAATGCGTCGCAAGGATTGAGTGATAACCAAATACGTTATATCCTCCAGTTGCCCGACGGAAGAATGGTATTCACCACCAGCGGTAATGTAAATTTATACGACGGTGTACATTTCAGCTATCTTCACCGCACCACGGAATACGTATATCCATTAAACCAATATAACGGGCATTACCGCATTTACCAGAGTGGGGATTCTCTTTTATGGATTAAAGATACTCACAAACTGATGTGCATTGACCTGTACAGAGAGGAATACATTCCTGATTTAGATGCTTACTTTAAGAACAGAGAGATACAAGCCCCCGTAGAAGACCTTTTTGTAGACGATTCAGGACACATCTGGCTACTCATAGCTAACGAATTACTGGAATTAAACAACAAGACCCGTATAACCTTGCCCGACAAGTATTCCGGAAAATTGCAGGACCTGAATGCCGACAGTACCTCCCTATATTTATTCTATGACACAGGCGAAGTGTCCTGTTACCACATAGCCGACCAAAAAACAGTATACAATATAGCCGCTTATCCTACATCCGAACAGGCTGAATATCAAAATACTTCTCTCGTCGTCAAAAGTGCAGACGGCTTCTATCAACTACGCAACGGGCGTAAAGGCGGTTTATTCTATTTCAATAGCCACGAGCGCACATGGAAAAAACTCTTCGAACAGAACTATACTCTCAACACCCTTATCATTACCCCTAATGGTGAGAAAGCCTATATCAGTTGCGTTCACGGGTTTTGGATGATTGCCCTCCACACAGGAACACAAAAATACATCCCCCTATTGGAAACCGGAAACGGACAGATTGTCTCTACCGAAATCAGCACTGTCTTTCAAGACCGACAAGGAGGGTTATGGCTCGGAACTTTCAATCGGGGATTATTATATCATCACCCGTCCATGCATAAACTGACTCATATAGGTCGCAATGCATTTCCCGTCTCCCCCGAAGAAGAAATCAATATTGAATCTTTCGCCGAAGATAAAGATGGAAATATCTATCTGAAAGCTCATTCCCGAATTTATCGACTGACAGCTAATGAACAAAAATCCTATGTATTAAAGTCAGCAGCTATCCCGTCTGTCTCTCCTGAAATACTGAATCGGTTGAACCCCAACAAGAACCATCATTTCAGAAATAAAGTATACAATACATTATATACCGACACACGCGGCTGGACATGGGCAGGAACTCCTGACGGGCTGGAACTTTTTACCAGCGAAAACGACTCTATCCCACGTATCTTCTATCGTGAAAACGGATTGAGCAATAACTTTATCCAGGGCATTATTGAGGACAAATATCGAGACATCTGGGTAACGACCAGTAACGGTGTCACACGCATCCACATAAATCCGGAGAATAAGAACATCAGTTTCACCCGGTTCAATCAGTTGGATGGTGCTTTGGACGGCGAATACATAAAAGATGCCGTATTCAGTTCTTCCGATGCTACTCTCTATCTGGGTGGTATTGATGGCTTTAGCATATTCCATCCCGACAAGGACTCCATTCATCCGATGCTTCCTGATCCGCCGGTTTTCACAGCCTTACGCTTGTATGGAGAAAAAGTGAATACAGGAAAAGAATATGGCAACCGCATCATCCTGTCCAAAGCTGCTCCTTATACAACCGAAATCGAACTGGACTATAACCAAAACTTCCTGACTTTCGAATTTTCAGCATTGAATTATATCAATCATGAACGCACATACTACCGTTATCAACTGGAAGGTATCGACCCGCAATGGATGAGTACATTTGCAGGAAGACAGGGAAATGCGACTGTGGGGAAAGGTCTTCTTCAAGCTGTTTACACCAATTTACCACCGGGAGATTATACATTCAAAGTCATGGCCTCGGACAATCCTCTTCAGTGGAACGGCAAAGTGACAGCTATAAAATTAACCATCCATGCACCGTGGTGGAAAACAAGCACGGCTTATATCCTGTATGCAGTCATTTTATTACTGATTGCTTTCACCGGTATCCGATTGTATATCTATTGGAGCAGAAAGGAAATGGAACGCAAGCATAAAGAAGAGATTCTATTACTCCGTATCCGCAACCTGATCGAACAAAATAATTCTCTAACCTGTGGCATAGAAGAAACGTCTCCCGACCATCAGCAACAGGATACGGAAGAATCTGCATTTCTGGCACAAGCCATCAAACTGGTGGAACAGAATCTGCACGTCAATGGCTATTCGGTGGAGCAACTAAGCCGCGATCTCTGTATGGAGCGAACGGGATTATACCGCAAACTGGTGACTATGCTCGATCAGTCTCCCAGCCTCTTTATCCGTAACATTCGCCTGCAACGGGCAGCACAACTGATAACAGAGGGCAAGCTAAGTATTACAGAAATTGCGGAACACACAGGTTTTAGCAGTTCCAGTTATTTAAGCAAATGTTTTCAGGAAATGTATGGATGCCGCCCGTCAGAATATGCCGAAAAAGCGAAGAAATCAACGTGATTACTGTTTGTTTCAACCTGATTGTTGTCCGTTTTGCTTGCCTCTGCCCTACTTTTGCTGCATCATAAAGCACTTAAAAAAAACATGAAAATGAATCTTATTAGAAAAGCCGGTTTCTTGCTTGTATGTGCAACAATGGTTGCAGCAGGCAATGGTACAGCACAAAATGTACAGCGTACCTCACAAGGCATCAAGTGTGCCACACAGGGGATGGATGTCAACGTAGAGTTTTATTCACCCTCCATTGTCAGGGTTTATAAGACGCCCAGTCAGAAATCTTGCAATAAAGAAAGTCTGGTCATTGTCAAAACGCCCGAGTCGACTCCTGTTTCTTTCGGTGAAAAGGGGAAAAATGTGACATTAAGCAGCCGTCTTATCCAAGTGGAAGTGAACCCGGAGACTGGTGGTATCCATTTTTTCGATTCGTCCGGCCAACGTCTGTTGACGGACAAGGATTACGGAACACAATTCACTCCTTTCAATGATGCAGGTGTTCCGTCTTTCAATGTCCGCCAGGCTTTTTTGCTGGATAAAGACGAAGTAATCTACGGATTGGGACAGCAGCAGACGGGTAAAGTGAACCAACGTAACCAGAAACTACTCCTCCGCAATCAAAATATGAGTATCTGTATTCCGTTTATTCATTCCGTCAAAGGATATGCCCTTTATTGGGATAATTACTCTCCCACTACTTTCCTCGACAATCCGCAAGAGATGTCGTTCGACTCGGAAGTAGGCGATTGCGCTGATTATTATTTCATTTACGGCAGCAATGCGGACGGTGTAATAGCCGGAGTGCGCGAGCTGACCGGTCAGGCCCCGCTCTATCCACTCTGGACACTGGGATTCTGGCAATGCCGCGAACGCTATAAAAGTCCGGACGAACTCTGCGAAGTAGTAGACAAGTACCGTGAACTGAAAGTACCACTGGACGGTATCATCCAGGACTGGCAATACTGGGGATGCAATGAAAACTGGAACTCGATGAAATTCCAAAACCCACGCTATATCAACAAAATGGGTGATCCGGAATACATGAAATTCCTCCCGAACGGAGAAGACAGAAATGCTAATTATGGAACGCCACGCATCAAAAGTCCGAAAGAAATGATCGACTATGTACATAAACAGAATGCACATATCATGATTTCAGTATGGGCCTCGTTCGGTCCGTGGACAGAGATGTACCAGAAAATGGATAGCCTGAAAGCATTGCTTCACTTCGAGACATGGCCTCCCAAAGCCGGAGTAAAACCTTACGACCCGTTCAATCCGACAGCACGCGATATGTATTGGGCAGAAATGAAAAAGAATATCTTCGATCTCGGAATGGATGGCTGGTGGCTCGACTCTACCGAGCCGGATCATCTGGAAATCAAGGACAAAGATTTCGATACCCCCACTTATCTGGGTTCATTCCGCAGAGTGCACAACGCTTTTCCTTTGATGTCCAACAAGGGTGTATACGAACATCAACGTGCCACCACTTCCGACAAGCGGGTATTCCTGCTCACACGTTCGTCTTTCCTAGGACAGCAACGTTATGCGTCACATTCATGGAGCGGCGATGTAGTCTCTACCTGGGAAGTGATGAAGAAACAACTGGCGGCAGGACTAAATTACTCACTATGCGGCATACCATACTGGAATACCGACCTAGGCGGCTTCTTCGCATGGAAATATAACAATAATGTACACAATATCGCTTATCATGAATTGCACGTGCGCTGGTATCAGTGGGGAGCATTCCAGCCGATCATGCGTTCACACAATTCCAGTCCGGTAGCTGTGGAAATATACCAGTTCGGCAAGAAAGGAGACTGGGCTTATGACGCACTCGAAAAATATACTCACCTGCGCTATCGCCTTTTGCCCTATCTCTACAGCACTTCATGGGAAGTTACCAACAAAGCGGGCAGCATCATCCGACCACTCATGATGGATTTTCCTAAAGATAAGAAAGTACTTGAGATGGATACAGAGTATATGTTTGGCCGTAATTTCCTTGTCCGCCCCGTAACTGATTCGCTTTATACATGGCAGGACGACAAACAGAACGGCTATCAGAAGAATATGAATAAAATAGGAAAGACAGATGTTTATCTACCCGCAGGTGCCCAATGGATTGATTTCTGGACCGGAAAAAGCCTGAAAGGCGGACAAACCATCCAGCGTGAAGTGCCTATCGACATCATGCCGGTCTATGTCCGTGCAGGTTCTATCCTACCCTGGGGACCGGCTGTACAATATTCCACCGAAAAGAAATGGGATAATCTGACACTTCGCATTTATCCGGGTGCCGACGCTGAATTTACTCTTTACGAAGATGAGTTCGACAACTACAATTACGAAAAGGGAGCATACACTACCATTGCCATGAAATGGAATGATAAAGACCGCACCCTGACGATTAACGACCGGCAAGGTAACTACAAAGGAATGCTGAAAAATCGTAAATTCAACATTATCATTGTAGAACCGGGAAAAGGTTGTGGTGACGGTGATGCTACGACATTCGATCAATCTGTTTCTTATAGGGGAAAGAGAGTAGACTTAAAATTATAAAGTTTCAACTTTATTCCCACCATCTCACACTGGGGAAATAAACAGTAACCAATCAGTAAATTTCCCTCTAACACCTGTTTTTCAATTTTACAAGTACAGCCTTCACCCTTCACAATGCCCTATTCATCGGCATTAGCGGGTGAAGGCTGCTCTTTCATCCGCCTTTCACCCTCCGTTTTCTTAACCCTGTATAATTCTTCTCCACCTGTTACTTCTAAAGACATATCAACCTGTTTCCCACTCATTACTAACTAACTTCTTTTTCATTAATAATAAACTTTCTTTTGATTACTGGTAAACTTCTTATTACCAGTATGTAAACTTGCTTTTCATTAAATGCAATCTATAATTGCAAGTTGCGTTTATAAAAACAAAAGCTTTGATTATATAAATGCAAGTTTCATTTATATAATCAAAGCTTGCATTTATAGTTTTCTTATGATGCAAAGAAAGTTTG
>OKSF01001602.1_pt1 | contig 17839 bp, 17 predicted proteins | sample 1606061 | NCBI WGS metagenome assembly OKSF01 (sample SAMEA3541567, study PRJEB24748) | human gut metagenome | biome: human gut; feature: human-associated habitat; material: faeces | place: China | collected 2012 | reverse complement strand
TCGAGAGCTGCCCTTTTATTTGGAAACTCCAAATGATTTAGAAGGATATGCGGGAGAAATCGCACTTTTAAGAAATTCCTATAAAGAATTGTAGAAAATTTGTAGAAATTTTCAAGAAGAAAAAGAGGAAATAGAAGAAATTTCGGAAATAATAAATATGAAGAGTTCTTTTGAAAGTATGCGGTATTACCGCAAGATGTTTTGCCGAAAGGTATCAGAAAGTCGGGTGACTGCCTATGAATATTCGTGAACAAATGGAAAAAAGAGAATTAGAGCTTTTAAGCCCGTACGCTTCTCACAGTATTCATTCTAAGGGAAGGGAAAGAGAAGAGCAGGAATGTGATATCCGTACAGTTTACCAGCGGGACAGAGACCGCATTGTGCACTGTAAAGCATTTCGCCGTATGAAGGATAAGACACAGGTGTTTTTGTCCCCTCAGGGCGACCATTATCGAAATCGCCTGACCCATACCCTTGAGGTTTCTCAGACAGCCAGAACCATTGCGAAAGCGCTGTCTTTAAATGAAGACTTAGTAGAAGCCATTGCGCTGGGACATGATTTGGGGCATACGCCCTTTGGTCATGCGGGGGAAAGAGCCTTAAACAGAGTTTGCCCCTTGGGCTTTGCACATTATAAGCAGAGCGTCCGAGTGGTGGAGCGTTTAGAAAAAAACGGAGAAGGGTTAAATCTTACATGGGAAGTGCGGGACGGAATTTTAAATCACAGAACCAGCGGAAAACCTCATACCTTAGAGGGACAGGTAGTTCGTTACTGTGATAAGATTTCTTATATTCATCATGATATGGATGACGCTCAGAGAGCAGGAATTATTACAGAAGATGACATTCCCATTACCCTGCGTATGCTCTTGGGAGCTACTACAAGGGAAAGGCTGAATACATTTGTCCATAATATTGTAGAGAACAGTCAGGGAAAAGATAAGATTATGATGTCTCCGGAGATTGAAGAAGGACTTCGGGATATCCGTGCTTTGATGTTTCAGGATGTTTATTTAAATCCTGCGGCAAAAAGTGAAGAAAAAAAGGCAGAACATGTAGTAGAAGAATTATATACATATTACAGCAAATATCCGGAAAAGATGTCAGAGGAATATCAAAAGCTTCTGTATCAGGACGAGCCAAAGGAAAGAGTAATATGTGATTATATATCAGGTATGACAGACCAGTATTCTCTGGAAAAGTTCCGTGAGCTTTTTATTCCCAAAGGCTGGAGCGTTCAGGGAAAGGGACAGTAGAAAAGAGGAAGTTGTATGTATTATTCAGATGATTTGATTGAGGAGGTCCGCTCAAAAAACGATATTGTGGACGTGATTTCGGATTATGTGAAATTGCAGAGAAAGGGAAGCTCGTATTTTGGTCTTTGCCCTTTTCATAATGAAAAATCTCCGTCCTTTTCAGTAAGTCCGGGAAAGCAGATGTATTATTGCTTTGGCTGCGGAGCAGGAGGCAACGTTTTTACCTTTATTATGGAATATGAGAATTACAGCTTTGTAGAGGCGTTGAAATATTTGGCGGACAGAGCAGGGGTACAGCTTCCTGAGGCTGAATATTCAAAAGAAGCAAAGGCAGCTTCGGATTTTAAATCCATGCTGTTGGAAATTCAGAAAAAAGCAGCTTCTTTTTATTACTATCAACTAAAACAGGAGAGCGGAAAGCCGGCATTGGATTATCTGAAAGGAAGGCAGCTTTCTGAGGATACGATTAAAAAATTCGGATTGGGATGTTCGCCCAGATATTCGGGCGCATTGTATCAATATTTAAAGGGGCAGGGGTACTCTGATGAATTATTAAAAGAGTCCGGTCTTTTCAATATTGACGAGCGAAGAGGTATGCAGGACAAGTTTTGGAACCGTGTGATGTTTCCGATTATGGATGTAAATAATCGTGTGATTGGATTTGGCGGCAGAGTTATGGGAGATGCAAAACCCAAATATTTGAATTCTCCTGAAACGAAAATTTTTGATAAGAGTCGGAATTTATACGGCTTGAATATTGCCCGTACCTCCAGAAAACCGTACTTTATTATCTGCGAGGGCTATATGGATGTCATTGCCATGTACCAGGCGGGCTTTCACAATGCGGTGGCATCTCTGGGAACAGCGCTTACCTCAGGACATGCCAGTCTTATGAGCCGTTATACAAAGGAGGTTCTGCTGACTTATGACAGTGACGAAGCAGGACAAAAAGCAGCCCTTCGAGGTATTCCGATTTTAAAGGCGGCGGGAATTTCTCCGAGAGTGGTGAACCTTGCGCCGTATAAGGACCCGGATGAATTTATTAAGGCAGAAGGCAAGGAGGCCTTTGAAAAGCGTCTTGAGGAGGCAGAAAACTATTTTCTGTTTGAGATTAAGGTATTGGAAAAACAATATCATTTATCTGACCCGGAGAGTAAAACACAGTTTTATCGGGAGATAGCCAGAAAACTTCTGGAATTTCCGGAAGAGCTGGAAAGAAACAACTATATTGAAAGTATTTCTGCCAGATATCAGATAAAATTTGAAGATTTAAGAAGAATGGTAAATAACATGGCACTGTCAGGAACAGGCGTTGCGGTAAAGCCCAGAACGGAAGCAGTTTCAAAAAAGAAAGAGGGCAAGGAAGATGCAGGTCATACGGCGCAAAAGCTGATGCTGACATGGCTGACCTCCTATCCTTCCATGTTTAAAACCATTGATGGATTGATAGAACCGGCAGATTTTACAACACCCTTGTATCATAAGGTTGCCGAAATGGTATTTGAACAGCACAAAGAAGGTGAGGTAAATCCTGCAAAATTATTAAATCGGTTTTCTGACGCAGAGGAGCAGAAGGAAATTACATCTCTGTTTCATGCTTCTCTTCATTTGGAAAGTGAGGAAGATGCAAAAAAGGCGGTGCTGGAAACGGTATGCAGACTAAAAAGAGACAGTATTGCATGGCAAAGCACCAATTTACCGCCTACCGACCTTTTCGGACTGCAAAGGATTGTAGAAGCCAGAAAGCGTCTGGAGGATTTGGAGAGAGGCAGAGTGACGCTGCATATTTCTTTTGATTGAGGAAATGATATATACGATTGTTAAGGAAGAATAAGTGAGAGGAAGGAACAGTTTATGGAAATGAACATGGCGAAATTCAGCGAAAAGCTCGGAGAGCTTATGGAGCTGGCGAAAAAGAAGAAAAATGTATTAGAATATCAGGAAATCAGCGATTTCTTTAAAGATTTTCCGCTGGAACCGGAGCAGATGGATAAAGTGTTCGATTTCTTAGAAGGAAACGGAATTGACATTCTGCGTATTCAGGATAACGACATGGACGATTTAATCATTAGTGATGACGATGACTTAAATCTCAGTGAGGAAGATGAAGTGGATATGGAAAATATCGACCTTTCTGTTCCTGAGGGAGTCAGCATTGAAGATCCTGTCCGCATGTATCTGAAAGAAATCGGTAAAGTTCCGCTTTTAAGTGCAGAAGAAGAAATCACACTGGCTCAGCGTATGGAAGAAGGAGACGAAAATGCAAAAAAACGTCTTGCAGAAGCCAATCTCCGTCTGGTAGTAAGTATTGCGAAACGTTATGTAGGACGTGGTATGCTGTTTTTGGATTTAATTCAGGAAGGAAATCTTGGTCTGATTAAAGCTGTTGAAAAATTTGATTACCGTAAGGGCTATAAATTTTCTACTTATGCCACATGGTGGATACGTCAGGCAATCACAAGAGCTATTGCAGATCAGGCGAGAACCATTCGTATTCCGGTTCACATGGTAGAAACCATTAACAAGCTCATCCGTGTATCCCGTCAGCTTTTACAGGAATTGGGCAGAGAGCCGCATCCGGAAGAAATTGCAGAGGAAATGAATATGTCCGTAGAGCGTGTTCGTGAAATTCTCAAAATTTCTCAGGAACCGGTATCCTTGGAAACACCAATCGGTGAGGAAGAAGATAGTCACTTAGGAGACTTTATTCAGGATGATAATGTTCCTGTACCGGCAGATGCAGCCGCATTTACTTTATTAAAAGAACAGCTTGTGGAAGTTTTGGGAACTTTAACAGAAAGAGAACAGAAGGTTCTTCGTCTTCGCTTTGGTTTAGATGATGGAAGAGCCAGAACTCTGGAGGAAGTAGGAAAAGAATTTAACGTAACCAGAGAGCGTATCCGTCAGATTGAGGCAAAAGCGCTTAGAAAGCTTCGTCATCCAAGCCGCAGCCGCAAGCTGAAGGATTATCTGGATTAAGGATGAGTACAATGAAAGAAATACAGATTTCCAGAAGATTGCAAAACGTTGCAGCCTTTGTACAGGAAGGAAAGCAATTGGCAGACGTGGGCTGCGACCATGGGTATATTCCAATTTATCTTTTGCAGAAAAAGAAAATAGAAAAAGCCATTGCCATGGATATTAATCAAGGTCCCCTTATGAGGGCGAAGGAGCACATTCAGGAATGGGGACTGGAAAATTACATAGATACCCGTTTATCTGACGGCGTTAAGGCTTTAAAACCGAATGAGGTTCAGAGCGTTGTGATTGCCGGTATGGGCGGTCCCCTTATGGAGAAAATTCTTACAGAAGGAAACGAGGTTCTGCAAACAGTAACAGAACTGGTTTTACAACCTCAGTCCGAAATCGGACATTTCAGAAGGTTTCTCATTGAAAACGGATATGAAATTACTCATGAGGAAATGATTTTGGAAGACGGAAAATACTATCCGATTATGAGAGTTGTTCATGGTAAAACGGAAGAACAGACAGAGGCGGAATATCTCTATGGGAAAAAACTTTTGCAAAACAGAAATCCTGTCTTAAAAGAATTTTTAGACAGGGAACAGGTGAAAGCAGAGGAGCTTTTGGAGAAACTGAGAAAATCTCAGACACCATCTGCAAAAGCAAGGATTTCTCAATTAGAGAAGGAATGGAAAGACAGAAAAGAGGCTCTTGCATATTATGAAGTGTAAAGATATTATAGCAAAAATAGAAGAAAAGTATCCGGTTTCTTTTGCAGAGGCCTGGGATAATTCCGGTTTTCTGGCAGGAGATGCTTCATGGGAAGTAAAAAAGGTTTTTCTGGCATTGGATGCCACAGATGAGGTTATAGATGCAGCCATTCAGTGTGGGGCTGACATGATTATTACCCATCATCCTTTAATTTTTTCGGGAATGAAGCAAGTGACCGCAGATGATTTTATCGGAAGACGAATTATTAAGCTGATACAGCACAAGATATGTTATTACGCAATGCACACGAATTTTGATGTGCTGGGAATGGCAGAGCTTAGTGCAGATTACTTACAGCTTTCCCAAAGAGAAGTTTTAGACGTCACTTATGAAGAAGAAATACGCAAAGAGGGAATAGGACGATGTGGAAAGCTGTCCGTTCCTATGACTTTAAAGGAGTGCGGAAAATTCGTAAAAGAGCAGCTACATCTTCCTTTTGTGCAGATTTACGGAGATGAAAATAAGATTATAGAAAAGGTTGCCGTATGCACCGGTTCAGGAAAAAGTCTGATGAAGCAGGTATTGAAAAATGGCGTGCAGGCATACGTCACAGGAGATATGGATTATCACTCCTCCATTGATGCAGTGGCACAGGGAGTTTGCATTATAGATGCAGGACACTACGGTACAGAATATATTTTCATGGATTACATGGAAAGAGAATTAAAAGAGATATTGCCGGATTTAGAAGTGGAAAAAATGCAGGTTTCTTATCCATGTAAAATAATTGATTGAAACTAATTTTGAGATTGCTACATTAAGTGGTAATCTCTTTTTTTCTGAATAATAGGAATAAATATATGAAAAATATATAAAATGATAGAAAAATAAAGACTGTTGTAGTAAAATAATATGTATCTAAATCAAAAGTTGAGGGGAAGCTTAACAAAGAGATGTGGTGAAAGGAGAAATGTTATGAACGACAGAATGATACAGGTAAACATCCTTGGAGAACAAAAGGAATATCCTTACGGAACCACTTATGGAAAAATTGCACAGGAATATCAGAGTAAGTATGAATACCCCATTGTTTTACTTATGAAAGATCATAAGCTTTGTGAGCTTCATAAAAAGCTGAAAAAAGAAGGTATTATCGAATTTATTACAACACAAGACCAGATTGGGCATGAAACCTATCGAAGAAGTGTTTCTTTGCTATTGCTGAAAGCGCTGCATTATGTTGCCGGATATGATAATATAAGGAAGATAACCATGCACTACTCAGTCAGCAGCGGATATTATTATACGATTGACGGTGATATTGTGCTGAATGAAGACTTCTTGCGTAAGGTAAAAGCCTATATGCTGGAATTGGTCGAACGTCAAGTTCCTATATTAAAAAGAAGCGTAGGCACAGACGAAGCCATTGAGTTATTCCACAATCACAAAATGTATGATAAAGAAAAGCTGTTTCGTTTTCGCCGAGTATCCAGAGTGAATATTTATAGCTTGGAAGAATATGAAGACTATTTCTACGGATTTATGGTAAATCATACAGGATATTTAAAATATTTTGATTTATACCTCTATGATGACGGACTGGTATTACAGCTTCCAAAAAGAGAAAAGCCAAATGAAGTGCCGCCTTTTGCTCCGAGACCGAAGATTTTTCAGGTGCAGAAGGAGTCTGCCCGGTGGAGTGAGGCAATTCAGGCAGATACCGTTGGAGATTTGAATGAAAGAATTACAAAAGAAGGCGCAAGTAATCTTATTCTTATTGCAGAAGCCCTTCAGGAAGCAAAAATAGCCCAGATTGCAAAACAGATTGTTGAAGCGGGAAATCGGAAATTCATTATGATTGCAGGTCCTTCTTCTTCAGGAAAAACCACTTTTTCTCATCGATTATCCATACAGCTGTCAGCGCAGGGGATGAAACCGCATCCGATTGGCGTTGATAATTATTTTGTAAACCGAGAAGATACGCCTTTAGACAGCAATGGAAATTATAATTTTGAATGTCTGGAAGCTATTGACGTAAAGCAGTTTAATGAAGATATGAGCGCACTGTTAAGAGGCGAAGAGGTAGAGCTTCCACGTTTTAATTTCAAGACAGGACACAGAGAATATAAAGGGGATTTCCTGAAGCTGGGAGAAGAAGATGTACTTGTTATTGAAGGAATTCACTGCTTAAATGATAAATTAAGCGGCAGCTTGCCTTCTGAAAGTAAATTTAAAATCTATATCAGCGCCTTGACGCAATTAAATATTGATGAGCACAATCGTATTCCTACCACGGACGGAAGACTGATACGGCGAATTGTCCGTGATGCCAGAACCAGAGGAGCATCTGCGAAAGCGACCATAGGAATGTGGAATTCTGTAAGACGTGGGGAAGAAGAAAACATTTTTCCTTATCAGGAGTCAGCAGATGTGATGTTTAATTCCGCTTTGATTTATGAATTGGCAGTTTTAAAACTTTATGCAGAACCGTTGCTGTTTTCAATTACAAAGGAAGAGCCGGAGTATGCGGAGGCAAAACGTCTGTTGAAATTTTTAGATTATTTTCTGGGAGTGCCAAGTGAGAGTATTCCAAGCAATTCCATTTTGCGGGAATTCGTAGGAAACGGCTGTTTTGATGTGTAAAATTGTTTGCATTTTCAGTGCTCCTATGATAAAATATGCCGTGCGTAACAAGTAGAATAAATAATCGCGGCTGACAGAACCGAAAGGGGTCAGGTGAGGAAAGTCCGGGCTTCACAGGGCAGGATGCCAGATAACGTCTGGTGGAGGTGACTCCAAGGACAGTGCAACAGAAATGTACCGCCGGAATTTTCCGGTAAGGGTGGAAGGGCAGTGTAAGAGACTACCGCCTTTCTGGTAACAGAGAGGGCACATGTAAACCCCATCCGAAGCAAGACCGAATAGAAAACCATATGGCTGCCCGTCATGTTTTCAGGTAGGTCGCTTGAGCCTGCTGGCGACAGCAGGACTGGATAGATGATTATTCACGACATAACCCGGCTTATCGTTTTGCTTGTTATTTGAAAAGGAACTGTGATTTTGCAGATGAGAGTGTCTGTGAAATCATGGTTCCTTTAATTTTTTTGCAGATATTGAAATATTTTCCAAAAGGGTATATGATAGAAGGCGTCATGATAAGACAGAGGAAAAGGAGGATAACACTTATGAAAAGAATAAATACAAAAAGTGTAACAGAAGCAACAACAAAGACTACTCCGGCGAAGACAGAAAAAGTAACAGAAAAGGCAACAAAAACAACAAAGAAAGCAGCTACAAAAAAAGGTGCAGCAAAAAAAGAAATGACAGAAGCTGTATTTGTACAGTATGCAGGTCAGGAATATGATATAAATGAAATCAGAGCAGCAGTGAAAAAAGCTTGGACAGAAGAAACAGGCAAAAAAGAAAGCGATATTACAGAAATTCAGATTTATGTAAAACCGGAAGAAGCTGCGGCATATTATGTAGTGAATGGAGAAGTTACAGAAGGCGGAAATAAAATTCTTCTGTAAGTCAAAAAATAAATGGAAAAAGAAAGGGGCTGTGAAATAACAGTCTTTACGGAAAAGGGGCTGTCGCACTAAGTAATTAGTGCGTAGCTCCTTTTCTAGTGCAAAAAAATAACTGCCAGACCTCGAAAGAATCCGGCAGTTGGTGTAAAATTAAGTTATGCGACTAACTAAATTATTACAAAAAGATTATACGAAAAATTCAGACGGATATCAACTTAAACTTCCGTTAAATCTTGAAACAATCATTCCGGATAATGATTCTGTGCGATTACTAAGTCAGTTTGTGGAGGCTATGGATTTGACTGACCTGTATTCTACTTATAAAAGAATAAATTCTGTATCGCCAAGAACACTTCTGAAGATTGTACTCTACTCTTACAGATGATATTTTTTCTTGTCTTGGTGGTTTTTGTTTTCAAGAAATGGTGGAACAGGAGATTAAAGCAAATGTGAAAGCAGGATTATCCTACGTAGAATATAATATGCGAAGCAAAAAACGGACCATCAAAAATCTAGTCTACAGCAAAACATATTTTGGGGAGAATATGAAATTTGTCTGGATAGTGAAAAATATAAGGGCGTTTTACGGGCATTGACATTTTTTGACTCTGGGAAAAAACAGTTTAACATTTATGATGGGTGGTTGGAAATATTTATCGTATTCCCAAGTCTTCCTTCGTCCATTAGTTAGATGAAGGAAACTAAACCATGTTTACAAACATAGATGCAGGTATTGACACACACAAATCAATTATGTTACGGTGCTTTATGGCAAAAGAAAGCATATAAGCACCTACCAAATAGGTACTTTATATGGAATAATACAGACAGTTCTATTAAAGTGGGGTATTCATGGACGATTTATAAAATCATTATTCCAAATACACCGAAGGATATTTTAATAGGCATGGTATCTTCCAATTATCTAAATGAAATTTTAGAGAATTGTAAAGACTATTGTAAAAGTGCAGGGCCAATGATAAACAAAGTATTTAATGTAGCCTTGAAAGATGCTCTTGATGATGGCTATCTTGAGACCAATCCGTTGCTAGATATGAAAAAGTATTATTGGGATGTTCCTGCAATGGTTATATATTCTAAAAAACAGATACAGACATTGCTTCAAGCAGCATATGAATACCATTCTGTTTATTTAGAGATTTTACTGGCTTTGTTTGTAGGTTTACGCAAGGGTGAAATTTTAGGACTAAAATATTCAGAATTTTTCAAGAATTAGAAATTCGAAAAAAGGAAAATATGCAGTTGTTTGAAAAACTTGGAGAAGATGAACCAGAATGGAAAGATTTTATCTGTATTGGACCAAAAGGAAATATAAAAGGAGAAACTACCTGTAACGCTGCTTTAGAGCGTATGTGTGAAAGAAACTCACTTCCCAAAATCGGTATGCATGATTTGCGTCATATATTTGCAACAATTTTAATTGAGCAAGGAATGCAGTTGGAAGAAATTTCTAAAATAATGGGGCATAAAAGTATTGCAACAACCTTTGAAATTTATTGTGGCATTATTGAAGCGAAAGGGAAAATTTCAGCATTGATTGATTCCTCATTTGATCCAATTAATGCCGCTTCCAAATCTGCTGCGGGAGGGTGTACACATGAATAAAAAGCCAATTATAAAACCTGATGTTAAAGAAAGTTTTCAATATGGTGATATCGTTTCATGGAAATTTAGAGATACAATTACTCCTGTAAGAGGAAAATTTGCATACCGTTTTTCTCTGACGTTTTCCACTGGAATTGTAATTCCTATGCAAAAAGGTGGATATAGTACGAAAACAGAAGCGCTGAAAGCAAAGGAATTTGCGATTGCTGAGTTGCATTCAAAAAGGTTTATTCCTTTTGAATACACGCTAAAAGAATTTTTTGACTACTGGCTATATTATTATATGATTGATGAAAGAAAGATATCCTATCATACATTTTGTAGCTATCGCAATGTAATCTACAATTACTTTTTAAAAACATGGGATCCAAACAGCAAAATTACAGATATCGAACGTGACGATATTAAAAAAGGGCTGGATTCTATTGAAAAAGTGAGTGTTTTGCTTTTATCCTATACTGTTTTGAAAGGTGCTTTTACATACGCAAAAAACCATCAGATGATACGAATAAATCCTGTTCTAACTGCAATTCGTATGAAAAAAAAGGCTGTGAAAAAAGCTTATAATCAAGCGTTAAGAGAAGGCACTATAAAACATCAAAAAAAGGAGTATCCAATTCTTTCCATTCCGCAAATTTCATTATTGCTGTTAAAATGTAAAGAAACCAAAGCAGAAATGTATATACCATTACTTTTGACGTTAACAACCGGCCTTCGAATATCTGAAGTGATTGCAATCAAATTCTCGGATATTGATTGGTGGGAAGGGGAATTACATGTCAGACGACAGTTAGGGAGAACAACTTCAAATGATGGTGAGGCAGACAACCGATTATGTACACAAGAGGTGAAAACAAAATCTCATTCAGGAGAACGTGATATTCCTTTGGGTGATTTTGTTATAGATGAATTGATTGTGGCACGCCATAAGTATGAAACAGTGCAGAAATCCAATCCCCAATTTCAGGATCTGGACTTTGTATGTTTTAGAGAAAACGGTTTGCCCTATAACAGGGGTAATTTGGGGAAATCTTTTAAAGAACTGTTAGCAGATTGCAATTTGCCCAAAATGCGATGGCATGATTTGAGACATACATACGCAACTGTTTTAAAGGAAAATGATATTAGTTTGAAAGCGATATCTGTCTGTATGGGACATAATGGAACAGGGGTTACAAAGGATGTTTATATCAATCTTCCTGAAGAAATATATGACTGTGAGAAGGTGATTGGCAATTTTATAATAGATATTCTGCCTCAAACAGATTTTGTATTCGACATTCAGATATCTGAGAAAGATTTGCTTGAACTCCTTCCGCAAAAAGTATATAATACGGTGGGTTAACATGCTGTTTCAGAATGTTTTCTGCTGCTTCATATCAAACAATATCATATTCTCATATAGGGTGTTAAATGATAGGAAAAGCAGGACAAAATTTTTAAGAATTTAATTATAAAATAGGTGATTTATAGTATCAAATTATGTTATGCAGTGCTATGTATTTTATGCAAGACCATGAAAATGGTGTATAATTATGCATAGTGCTGCACAGTAGAAAAAAAAGTAAATTTGTTACGCAAGGGCAAAAATCAGGTGAAAAACAGCATTTTTCATACTGAAAAGCGTCCCTGAAAATCATAAAAAAACAGCTATTTTTCGTGAAAATCGAAAAAGAAAATAAGATTACTTTTTTGTATATATTAAACAAAAATGAAAGGAGAAATATGAGAAAACTAGCTTTAAATGATGAAATATTACTAAAAATCGAGAAACCCGCCCGGTATATCGGGAATGAAGTCAACTCGGTGATGAAAAACAAAAATGAGGTGGATATCCGTTTCGCCATGTGCTTTCCGGACGTATATGAAATCGGAATGAGTCATCTTGGAATTCAAATCCTCTATGATATGTTCAACAAAAGAGAAGATACTTGGTGTGAGCGTGTCTACTCTCCATGGCCGGATTTAGATGCCATTATGAGAGAAAAGCAAATTCCGTTATTTGCGTTAGAGTCACAGGACAACATCAAAGATTTTGATTTTCTGGGGATTACTTTACAGTACGAGATGTGTTACACCAACGTGCTTCAAATTTTGGATTTGGCGCAGATGCCGTTACGTGCCGAGGACAGGGGTGAAGAATATCCTCTGGTAATGGGAGGAGGACCTTGTTCATACAATCCGGAACCTTTAGCGCCATTTTTTGATATGTTTTATATCGGAGAAGGTGAGACTGTTTTCAACCAGCTTTTAGATGAATATAAAGCATATAGAAAAGCAGGAAAAAGCAAAAAAGAATTTTTAGAAAGAGCAGCGGAAATTCCGGGGATTTATGTGCCTGCTTTTTATGATGTAGAATATCATGAGGACGGTACCATTGCTTCTTTCAAGCCAAATAATTCTCACGCAAAAGAGAAAATAGAAAAACAGGTTGTTATGGATGTAACCAATACTTATTATCCTACAAAGCCCGTAGTTCCGTTTATTAAGGCGACACAGGACAGAGTGACTCTTGAAATTCAGAGAGGCTGTATCCGTGGCTGCCGTTTTTGTCAGGCAGGCATGCTGTATCGCCCCACAAGAGAAAAAGATGTAGAGGTATTAAAGGAAACAGCAAAAGCGATGCTGGAGAGCACAGGACATGAAGAGATTTCACTGAGCTCATTAAGCTCCAGTGATTATTCTAAGCTTCCGGAGCTGATTGATTACCTAATTGAAGAATGTTCACAGAGAAAAGTAAATATTTCTTTACCGTCTTTGCGTATCGACGCTTTCTCTCTGGACGTTATGAGTAAAGTGCAGGATATTAAGAAAAGCAGTCTGACATTTGCGCCTGAGGCGGGTTCTCAGAGACTGCGTGATGTAATTAACAAAGGTCTGACAGAAGAAGTTATCCTAGAAGGTGCGGGAAAAGCCTTTGAAGGCGGTTGGACAAGAGTAAAATTGTACTTTATGCTGGGACTGCCTACGGAAACAGAAGAGGATATGAAGGGGATTGCACATCTGGCAGAGGCAATCGCCAAGAGATATTATGAAATTCCAAAAGAACAGAGACATGGAAAATGTCAGATTGTAGTCAGCACATCCTTCTTTGTACCAAAGCCGTTTACTCCGTTCCAGTGGGCAAGTATGTTCCGCAAGGAAGATTATCTGGATAAGGCAAAGATTGTAAAAGAGGAAATTAAGGCACAGTTAAATCAAAAGAGCATTAAATACAATTACCACGAAGCAGATGTGACAGTGCTGGAGGGCATTTTAGCACGAGGCGACAGGCGAGTGGCAGATGTATTAGAGGCAACTTATAAAAAAGGCGCTATTTTTGATGCGTGGTCAGAATATTTCCGATATGATTTATGGATGGAAGCATTTGAGGAAGCAGGAATTAACCCTGAATTTTATACATTAAGAGAACGTCCTTTAGACGAAATTTTTCCATGGGATTTCATTTCTATCGGAGTTACAAGAAGATTTTTGGAAAATGAATGGAAGAAAGCGCAGCAGGAGGTTGTGACACCAAATTGTAAAATGCAGTGCTCCGGCTGTGGTGCGGGAAAATATAAAGGAGGAATTTGCATTGAAGGTTAGAGTAAAATTTGCCAAAGAAGGGGCAATGAAATTTATCGGACATTTGGATATTATGCGGTACTTTCAAAAAGCAATCAAAAGGGCGGGTATTGATGTGGCATATTCCGAAGGTTTTAGTCCTCATATGATTATGTCTTTTGCAGCGCCTTTGGGAGTTGGCGTGACCAGTACGGCAGAATATTTTGATATGGAAATTAATACGCCGATTTCAGGAAAAGAAGCAGTAAAAAGATTAAATGAAGTAATGGTAGAGGGAATGGAAGTAAAAAGCTTCCGAAAAATTCCGGACGGAAAAGCTAATGCTGCCATGGCATTAGTAGCTGCTGCGGATTATTATGTAGAGTTTCGGGAAGGAATGGAACCGGAAACAGATTGGAAAAATAAGATTGAGGATTTTGTCCGACAGTCTGAAATCCTTATTGTAAAGAAAACCAAGAAAAACGAAAAAGAAGTAGATATCAGACCATATATTTATGAGATGCGTTTGGAAGAAAGTCGTATTTTTCTGAAGCTTGCAGCCGGAAGCGTAAAAAATACAAAACCGGAGCTGGTAATGGAGGCATTTCTGGCTTTTCTGGGACAGGAGTTTGACAGCTTTTGCTTTACAATTCACAGAGCAGAGGTCTATGCGGATAAGGGAACAGAGGAATGCAGAAATCTTATTTCTTTGGAAGATTTAGGTGAAGAAATTGAGTAAGCTGATACTGACTGAAATGAATTATAGGAACACCCCTATATTAGTAGCTGCGTTAGAGAAGGAAGGACGCATTTGCCAGCTTAATCCCATGAGTTTAAATTCAGACAGTATTCTGGGGAATATTTATATAGGAAAAGTGAAAAACATTCAAAAAAATATTCAGGCAGCATTTATTGAAATCGAAAATGGGATAATGTGCTATTATTCTATGGCAGAAAAAGCTTCCCCCTGCTTTGTAAATGTAAAGAAAAATAATGTACTGAAAATCGGCGACGAAATGATTGTTCAGGTATCCAAAGAAGGAATAAAGAGCAAGCTTCCTTATGTAAGCAGTAATTTGAACTTTACGGGGCGGTATCTGGTATTGACCTCAGAAAGAAAAGAACTGGGCTTTTCCGGTAAATTAAAAAAAGAAGAAAAGAAGCAAATTCGGGAAATTCTCAAGGACAAAATACCTGAAAACGTAGGGATTATTGTCAGAACCAACTGCAGAGATGCACAGGAAGAGGAAATTCTGCACGAGCTGGAAGAACTGATGAAACGTTATGAAGCTGTCTTGCAAAAAGGCAAAAGCAGAGTGTGCTTTTCTGTTCTGGAAAAAAGTATGCCGGAGTATGTGCAGATTTTACAGAATTTGTACAGTCAGGATTTGGAAGAAATTGTAACGGATAAGCAAGAACTATATGAGTGTGCGGTACAATATTTAAAAGGCTATAAGCAGCAGGAAAAAATTGTGCGCTACTATGAGGACAAGCTGCTGCCGTTGTATAAGCTGTATAATCTGGAAAAAGCATTTGAGCAGGCGCAGAACGAAAGAGTATGGCTGAAATCAGGCGGCTTTCTGGTAATTCAGCAAACGGAAGCTTTTGTATGTATTGATGTAAATACCGGAAAGTGCACATCAAAGAAAGATATGCAGGAAACCTTTCGCAAAATTAACTTAGAAGCGGCAAAGGAAATTGCATGGCAGCTAAGACTTCGAAACTTATCAGGAATTATTTTAATCGATTTCATCAATCTGGAAAGAGCGGAAGATAAAGAAGAGCTTATGCAGACGCTTCAAAAATATCTATGGCAGGACTCAATAAAGGGAACTGTGGTGGATATGACAGAACTAAATATTGTAGAAGTTACAAGGAAAAAAGTGAGAAAATCTCTTGCAGAAGAATTAAAGGAGCTTTTGTGAGGAACAGGAGGTGCCTGTGGAAACAAAATCAAAATTGACAACGCTGTGTTATATTGAAAAAGATGAGAAGTATCTCATGCTCCACAGAGTGTTAAAAAAGAATGATATTAACAAAGATAAATGGATTGGCGTAGGCGGACATTTTGAAAAGGGAGAAAGTCCGGAAGACTGTCTTTTACGTGAGGTAAAGGAAGAAACCGGTTTGACTTTAACCTCTTACCGATTTCGCGGGCTTATTACCTTTACGTTTTCTTCTCAGGGAAGAGAAACAGATACGGAGTACATGTGCCTTTATACAGCGAATGGATATGAAGGGGAATTGATTTCGTGTTCGGAAGGAAATTTAGAATGGGTGAACAAAAAAGATATTTTTTCCCTGAAGCTTTGGGAAGGTGATAAAATCTTTTTCCGCCTGTTACAGGAAGAAAGACAATTCTTTTCCTTGAAACTGGTATATCAGGATGATGAATTAAGAGAGGCGGTTTTAGATGGAGAAAAACTGGAGTTCTGATGAGAATAAGAACAGAAAAAAGCTGAAGCCGTGGCATGGAGCAGTGCTTTTTGGAATTGTAATGCTGTCCTTTTATACAATTATTGCATGGGCACAGATGAAATGGGGAATGTACGGACTGGCATTGACAGAGTTATATCTTCTGTTCCTGAGTATATTTGCAGTGAAATTGTTAAAAATACCGTTAAAGGAAATATTTCCATTGAAAAGACCAAAATGGAAAAAGACACTTGGGGTATTGCTGATGTGGGTAAGCTCTTATGCCCTTATGATACCTGTTACCATGTTTATGGCGTACTTTTTCCCAAAGCAGATGTTTGCAGTCAGTGAAGGACTTAATGAGGTTATTTATAGTGTGCCGCTTATTTTATCTGTTTTTATCAGCAGTGTTATGCCCGCTGTTTGTGAAGAAGCTCTCCACAGAGGGTTTATTTTAAAAAGCTTCCAAAGCAAGTGGAAGAACAAATGGTTTTTGTCTGTACTGATGGGGATTATATTTGGACTGTTTCACGGAAGTATATGGAGATTTCTTCCAACTGCGATTTTGGGCGGCATTTTGACCTATATTATGTTGGAAACAGAAAATATGTTTTATCCGGCACTCTTTCATTTTACCAATAACTTTTTGCCGTCTTTTTTGCTCAGTCTTTCCGGAAACAGTCCGCAGACCGAGGCTGCATCGGAGCTGCTCGCGCAGCAGGGAATTCCGGTTGCTTTTTTAGGAATTTATCTGGCAATGGCATGGGTGGCACCTTTTGGCTTTTACACGGCAGGTTATTTGCTTCGAAAAGGAGAGCAGGGAAAGGAACAGCAGTATATAAAATCCAATGGTGTGTTAATCAGTCTTGTTGTGTTGACTGTGTTGCCTATTATTCTGGGTATGATGATTTTTCTGTACGGATTGTTTTTTGATGCGAATGCTTTCTTTTCTATCATGTAGATACGTTGAAAAAATTTAAAATAGTTATTGACGAATGGGGAAATAGCTGTTATGATATTAGCGTATGCCGCACAAAGAGGTTTAAGCGCTTGGAAACAAGCCACCATATTTGGCGAGTAATGATAATAGGAGGTGCCATATGTACGCAATTATTGCAACAGGTGGTAAACAGTACAAAGTAGCCGAAGGCGATGTTATCAGAGTAGAAAAGCTTGGAGCAGAAGCTGGTGAAACTGTTACATTTGACCAGGTACTTGCTGTAAGCAACGATGGTTTAAAAGTTGGCGAAGACGTAGCTAATGCAAATGTAACTGCATCTGTAATTGAAAACGGTAAAGCAAAAAAAGTTATCGTTTACAAATATAAGAGAAAAACCGGATACCACAAGAAAAACGGTCACAGACAGCAGTTTACTAAAGTTAAAATCGAAAAAATCAATGCTTAATCAATATGATTAGAGTGACGATTTATCAGAATTCAGAACAGAGAATTTCAGGATTTGCCATGCAGGGACATGCAGGTTATGCCGAAAGCGGCAGTGACATTGTGTGTGCAGCAGCATCTGTGCTTGCGCAGAATGCAGTAAATTCTATTGAACAGTTTACCGAGGATACGTTTACCGTAGATGTAAATGAGGATTTGGGTGAATTGTACTTTAAGATAGATGCCGGCTATTCCCATGAGACAGAATTGTTGTTGAATTCGCTTATCCTCGGTTTGCAGGGGATAGAAGAAGAATACATGGAATATATCGATGTAATATTCGAGGAGGTGTAAAGACATGTTAAAAATGAACCTTCAGTTATTCGCTCATAAAAAAGGTGTTGGTTCTA
>OKSF01001575.1_pt1 | contig 18072 bp, 14 predicted proteins | sample 1606061 | NCBI WGS metagenome assembly OKSF01 (sample SAMEA3541567, study PRJEB24748) | human gut metagenome | biome: human gut; feature: human-associated habitat; material: faeces | place: China | collected 2012 | reverse complement strand
CTGCCCACCCTGGTGCTCCAGTTCTTCCTCATCGTGGGATGGACCGTAGCAGCCCACCAGTGGTATTTCCATCAGTTCCCGCCCAAAAAGACTGTGGTGATCCTGGGCCAGGGCCAAAATGTGGATGCCCTGGTGAAACAGTACGGCATGGACGTCCATTTCGATGTCCAGTCCGTGGTCCCGGTGGAGGAGTGCCTCAAAGACCTGCCCGGCACCATCGGCCAGGCCGAAGTGGTGTTCTGCTGCGGCCTCCACAGCCACAATCGGAACCTGGTGACCAAATACTGCGTGGCCCATAAGATTAGTACCTATGTGATTCCCCGGATCGGGGACGTGATCATGGACAGCGCCCGGAAAGTCCATCTCTTCCACCTGCCCATGATGGCCGTCCAGCGCTACAACCCTTCTCCCGAATACCTGATCCTGAAACGGGCCTATGACATCGCCCTTTCCCTGGTGGCCCTGGTGCTCTTTGCTCCCATCATGGCCGTTGTGGCCGCAGCCATCAAAGCTACTGATGGGGGAGACATCTTCTACCGCCAGGCCCGGCTCACCAAAGACGGCAAAGTCTTTCAGGTATTGAAATTCCGCAGCATGCGCATGGATGCAGAAAAAGACGGCGTAGCCCGGCTCAGCACCGGCGAAAACGATCCCCGGGTCACCAAAGTGGGCCGCTTCATCCGCGCCGTCCGCTTCGACGAACTGCCCCAGCTCCTGAACATCCTCAAAGGCGACATGGCCATCGTAGGCCCAAGACCCGAACGCCCGGCCATCTCCGCCCAGTATGCCCAAGCCATGCCCGAATGGAACCTGCGGCTACAGGCCAAATGCGGCCTCACCGGCTACGCCCAAGTCTACGGTCAGTACAACACCACCCCCTACGACAAACTGCTCCTGGATCTCATGTATATCGCCAAGCCAAGCTTGTTTGAAGATTTCAAGATCATCTTTGCCACGGTGAAGATCCTGTTCATGAAGGAGAGTACCGCTGGGGTGGCCGAAGGACAGGTTACGGCGGAGGCGGAACCGGTGCATGAAGGAAATATGGGACAAAGTTTTAAATAAAGGAACAATCATTTATGGGTAAAAAAGATGTTTTGTTTTTGTGCCAGTTCTTTTATCCGGAGCATAATTCCTCTGCAACCCTGCCTTTTGATACTGCCGCCTATTTTGCGGAACAGGGCTTGCAGACAGGGGCACTGTGCGGATATCCCAAAGAATATACGGATGCAGTTCATGTTCCTTTGCAGGAAACGGTAAAAGGCGTATCCATCAAACGGATAAAGTATATGGAACTTTCCAGAAGGTCTGTCCTTGGCAGGTTGATCAATTACTTTTCCTTTACTATGGGAGCATTAGGAAATCTGTTCTATATAAAAGACTATAAGGTGGTCTTGGTTTACTCCAATCCGCCAGTTCTCCCTTGTATACCCATTATTGCCAATCTGTTGTTCCACACTAAAATTATTTTTGTTGCCTATGATGTGTATCCAGAAGTGGCCTACGCTTCCAAAAGTCTGCAGCCAGGGAGCCTGATTGACAGAGTCATGAAATGGATCAATGCTTCTCTGTATGCCAGGGCTTCTATGGTAGTGGCACTGACGGATGAAATGAAGGGCTTTCTGCTTCAGCACCGTCCTCAGCTGGATCCATCCCGGATCTGTACCATTGCCAATTGGGCACATGAAAAGAAAACTGCTCCTTCTGAAGAAGCCTGTCATCGGTTTGGGTATCAGGAAGGGCAGTTTGTGGTTTCTTATTTTGGCAATATGGGAATCTGTCAGGATATGGAAACCCTTCTGGGGGCAATCCGAAGAACTAAAGACAATCCCCAGATTCAATATCTGATTGTAGGGCATGGCAGTAAAAAAGAGCAGGTCAGAGAGATTGTCCATGAGTCGCCCCATGTGAAAGTACTGGATTTTTTGGTGGGAAAGGATTTTGAACAAGCAGTTTCCATCAGCTCTGTCAGCATTGTGAGTCTGGAAAAGGGATTGATGGGAACCTGTGCACCCAGCAAATATTACAGCTATCTTCAGGGCGGCCATCCTGTTATTGCCATTGTGGAAAAAGCTTCCTATCTGGCCCAGGAAGTGGAACAGGAAAAAATCGGCTGCTTTGTAGAAATCGGCGACAGCGATAGGCTGGCTGAGATGTTACTGGAACTGCAGAAAGATCCAGGACAGATTGCTCAAATGGGAAGAGCTGCAGAGCGACTGTATAATGAAAAATATCAAATGCAGATTGGGCTGAAAAAGTATTACAACCTGGTCCAAAAGCTGCTGAAATGATGAAAGAAGGTACGACGGATGTCGGAATTTAATGGCGCAACACTAATGATCACAGGCGGTACAGGGTCTTTTGGCCACACCGTCCTGAAGCATTTTTTACAGACTGATATTGGTGAAATCCGGATTTTTTCCCGGGATGAAAAGAAACAGGATGACATGCGCCATGAGCTGCAGGCACAGTATCCGGAACAGGCAGGGAAAGTAAAATTCTATGTGGGGAATGTGCGGGATCTTCGTTCTGTGGAAGATGCCATGCCGGGAGTGGATTATATTTTCCATGCAGCAGCGTTGAAACAGGTTCCTTCCTGTGAATTCTTTCCCATGCAGGCCGTCCAGACCAACATCATTGGCACGGACAATGTGCTCCATGCAGCCATCAATGCCGGGGTAAAGCGGGTGGTATGTCTTTCCACGGATAAGGCGGCTTACCCCATCAATGCCATGGGGATTTCCAAGGCCATGATGGAACATGTCATCTATGCCAATGCCCGGGTGGCGGCAGAACGTGGGGGAACGGTCATCTGCTGTACCCGGTATGGCAATGTCATGTGCTCCCGTGGGTCCGTGATACCGCTTTTCATCGAACAGATTAAAAACAATCATCCCATTACCATCACCAATCCGGATATGACCCGTTTCCTGATGAACCTGGACGAAGCGGTGGATTTGGTGAAGTTTGCTTTCCAGCACGCCAATCCTGGAGACCTGTTCATTCAGAAAGCCGATGCCAGCACCATCGGGGATCTGGGGAAAGCGGTCCAACAGCTTTTTGGAGATACGGGAACTCACATCATCGGAACCCGTCATGGAGAAAAACTGTATGAAACCCTCATGACACGGGAAGAAAGACTACGGGCGGAAGATATGGGCAATTATTTCCGGGTGGTGGCCGACAGCCGGGATCTGAACTACGATCAGTTTGTGGTCAAAGGCGAAGTGCACACCATGGCAGATGAAGCCTATACCAGCCATAATACCCGCCGCCTGGACGTGGAAGGCACCGTGAAGAAGCTGCTGACCACCGATTATGTCCAGGATGAACTGCAGAATCGGGAACATAAAGAGAACCTGTAAGAGAGAAGGGGAAGCCATGAAGGAAAAACTGTTGCTGGTAGGGGCCGGCGGACTGGGCCGTGTGGTATCGGAACACGCAGGCAAAACCTATGAATGTGCCTTTCTGGATGATGGCAAGCCCAGTGGGACCCTTGTCTGCGGCGTCCCTGTCATCGGTACGGTCAAAGACCTGGAAAAATTCTATCCGGAATATGATAAACTGGTGGTAACCATCGGGAACAATCCTCTGCGGGAACGGATTTACCAGCAGGCAGCCAGGATCGGCTATACTTTCCCCAACATCATCCTCTCTTCCGTATATATCAGTCCCTATGCACAGATTGGCCAAGGCTGCATTTTTCTGAACAATGCAGTGATCCAGAACGGGACGAAAGTGGGAAATGGAGTCATCCTCAATCCTGGAGTGGAAATCCATCACGACAGCGAAGTGCAGGATTATGCCCTGATTTATACCAATACTGTGGTCCGGTCTCTGGCCGTGGTGGGCAAACGGGCCCATATCGGCAGTACTCTTACCATCAGCAACGAAGTGAAAGTGCCGGATGACGGGGTTGTGGAGAACGGCCATACCCTTTTATAAGGGAAATAAAAACGAAGGGATGCAGGAGTATGAACATTCTGGTTACAGGAGCTGCCGGATTTGTAGGAAAAAATCTGGTGGAAAATCTGAAAAATATCAGGGATGGGAAAAACCGGACACATCCCAATCTGAAAATCAATAAAATTTACGAATTTGACCGTTCCAATACTCTGGATGATCTGGAAGCCTACTGCCGACAATGCGATTTCGTATTCAATCTGGCAGGAGTGAACCGTCCTAAGAACGAGGAGGACTTCCAAAAAGGAAATTTCGGCTTTGCTTCCGTGCTGCTGGATACCCTGAAAAAACAGCACAATGCCTGTCCGGTGATGCTTTCAAGTTCCATCCAGGCAACTCTTCAGGGACGGTTTGGAACCAGTGCCTATGGTTTAAGCAAGAAGGCTGGGGAAGAACTGTTCTTTTCCTATGCCCGTGAGACCGGAGCAACGGTTTATGTGTACCGGTTTCCCAATCTGGCGGGCAAGTGGATCAGACCCAATTACAACAGTGCCGTAGGCACTTTTTGTTATAATATTGCCCGGGACCTGCCTATCCGGGTGGATAATCCCCGGACAGAACTGGAACTTCTGTTTATCGACGACCTGTTGGAAGAAATGGCTGCGGCCCTGGAAGGAAAAGCCCATCATTGCGACTATCCGGAAAAAGGGACAATGGTGGAGGGAAAAGAATACGACGGCATGACGCCCCATTTCACTCCTGGAGGGAAGTACTGCGCCGTGCCGGTAACCCATAAAGCCACACTGGGGCAGATTGTTGCTTTGCTCCATTCTTTCCACGACCAGCCTCAGACACTTCTGATGCCGGCCATCCCGGAAGGTTCTTTTGCCAAAAAGCTCTATTCCATGTACCTTTCCTATCTGCCGGAAAAAAAAGTGGCCGTGCCTCTGAAAATGCACCAGGATGCCCGGGGATCCTTTACAGAGTTGGTCAAGACCCTTGACCATGGCCAGATTTCGGTAAACATCAGCAAGCCGGGGATTACAAAAGGAGAGCACTGGCACAATTCCAAATGGGAAATTTTCATTGTGGTTTCTGGCCATGGGCTGATCCAGGAACGGAAAATCGGGACGGATGAAATCCTGGAATATGAAGTGGATGGGGATCATCTCCAGGCAGTCTACATGCTGCCCGGCTATACCCACAACATCATCAATCTGTCAAAAACGGAGAACCTGGTCACTGTCATGTGGGCCAATGAAATTTTTGATCCGGAACATCCGGACACCTTTTCAGAGAAAGTCGTAAAATAGGGGGCAAGGGAAGCGATGTTTGAAGATATCCACTGGAAAGAAAACGGCAAACTGAAGCTGCTGATCATTGTAGGTACCCGGCCGGAAATCATCCGGCTGTCCGCCGTAATCAAGAAATGCCGGACCTATTTCGATACTCTCCTGGCCCATACCGGCCAGAACTATGATTACAACCTTAACGGGGTGTTCTTCCATGACCTGGGCCTGGCAGATCCAGAAGTCTATCTGGAGGCGGTAGGGGACAACCTGGGGGCCACCATGGGGAATATCATTGCCCGTTCCTATGAACTGATGGCTGCCATCCAGCCTGATGCCGTGCTGGTGCTGGGGGATACCAACAGCTGCCTGGCTGTGATAGGAGCCAAACGGCTGCACATCCCCATCTTCCACATGGAAGCCGGAAACCGGTGCAAGGACGAGTGCCTGCCGGAAGAAACCAACCGCCGGATCGTGGATATTATTTCCGATGTGAACATGGCCTATTCCGAACATGCCAGGAGATACCTGGCCGAATGCGGACTGCCCAAAGAACGGACCTACGTGACCGGATCTCCCATGGCAGAAGTCCTCCATGCCAACCTGGCCCAGATTGAAGCCAGCGATATCCACCAGCGGCTCCACCTGACCAAGGGAAAATACATCCTGTTGTCCGCTCATCGGGAAGAAAACATCGATACAGAGAAGAACTTCACTTCTTTGTTTACTGCCATCAATAAAATGGCAGAAACCTACGATATGCCCGTACTCTATTCCTGCCATCCTCGAAGCCGGAAAAGGCTGGAGCAGTCCCATTTCCAGCTGGATCCCCGGGTCATCCAGCATGAACCTCTGGGCTTCCACGATTACAACTGTCTCCAGATGAACGCCTTTGCCGTGGTGTCCGATTCCGGAACCCTTCCGGAAGAAAGCAGCTTCTTTACCTCCGTAGGGCATCCTTTCCCGGCTATTTGCATCCGGACCTCTACGGAACGCCCGGAAGCCATGGAAAAAGGCTGCTTCATCCTGGCAGGCATTGACGAAAAATCCCTGCTCCAGGCAGTAAAAACAGCTGTGGAAATGAACAAGAACGGAGATTATGGTAAACCGGTCCCGGATTATCTGGATGAAAACGTGTCTACGAAAGTGGTGAAAATCATCCAGAGTTATACAGGGATTGTGAATCGGATGGTGTGGAGAAAGTAGAAAGGAAACAAGATGAAGGTATTCCAGATCAATACCGTGTGTGGTGTAGGGAGTACGGGACGTATTGCAACCGACCTTTATCACGTGCTGAAAAAAGAAGGACATTCCTGCTGTATCGCTTATGGCAGAGGAAAAGCTCCGGCAGATGTGGACAGCTATAAAATTGATTCCACTGCTGATTTTTATCTTCATACCTTCTTTTCCAGACTTACAGATGGAGAAGGACTGTTTTCAGAAGGAGCCACCAGGAGACTTTTGAAAAAAATCCAGGAGTATGATCCGGATATCATCCATCTCCATAATATACATGGTCATTATCTGGACTATCCAATTCTGTTCCGTTTTTTTAAAAACTATCACAGACCTGTGGTATGGACGCTTCACGATTGCTGGTCTTTTACAGGCCATTGTGCCTATTTTGATTATGTGGGCTGCCAGTTGTGGCAGAAGGGATGCCAGCATTGTCCCCAGCTGAAATCGTATCCTCAATCCTATGGCATCGATCACAGTGCTGAAAATTATGCCAGAAAAAAGGAACTGTTCACAGGGATTGAAAGACTCCACATCGTGACCCCTTCTCAGTGGATGGCTGATTTGGTGAAGAAGTCCTTTTTGAAAGAATATCCTATCACTGTCATCCATAATGGAATCGATACCAGTGTTTTTAAGCCCACAGAATCCGATTTTCGGAAACAGCATGGCTTGGAAAACAAAAAAATCCTTTTGGGCGTGGCAAGTCCCTGGACCCCACGGAAAGGCCTGCAGGACTTTATCAAACTAGCACCTATGCTTCCAGAAAACTGGAAAATTGTCCTGGTTGGACTGTCTAAACATCAGCTGGCCCATCTCCCTTCGGACATGCTGGGATTGGAAAGAACCAACAACACAAAAGAGCTGGCACAGATTTATACTGCAGCCGATGTGTTCTTCAATCCCACCTATGAAGACAACTATCCCACCACCAACCTGGAAGCCATTGCTTGCGGGACGCCTGTGATTACGTATGATACGGGGGGGGAGTCCGGAGAGTGCGGGGGGGCGAAATGGAACTGTTATTGATCAAGGGGATATTAGTGATGTACGGTCAAAATTGGAATCTATTAACGAATGGAAAAGTTCGTTTGTACTAGGCAGTAAGGAAAACGATAAATCCCAAAATTTTGCTCAATATTATATGCTTTATCAGCAATTATTGGACAGATAGTTTTAGAATTTATGTTTGTATTAAAAAGATATGGAATTGTAAGAAAATGTTTTATTGAGCTAAATAGATGTAAAAATAAGTAGGAGTGTACTATTGTGAGTATTGGAAAGAAACAAATTGAATTTATAATACTTTCACTAGGCATTTTTAGTTCGATTATTTCACAGATAGGTCCTTTGATGGAAGTTATGCGGCCTGTAATGTTTTTTATCTGGGGGTTCATATTTTTTTGTTTTGGAATTGCTAATTTTAAAGATATTAAAATTAGCAAGTTCTCTTTTATTTTTACTTTTTTGTATATTTTTTATTTAGGATCTTGCTTTTTAAAATCATTTTATGATCCTAGTTATCTGGATTCCAATTTTATAACGGTACTTCTCCCTCCATTATTAATCACTCTGATAGGTGATTTTTATAAACCAGTTGTTTCATTCGAAACTATAAGAAAGTTAATGATTGTTTTTGTATTCTCTGCTTTAATATATGCTGTATATGTGCAATTTACGTATTTTCCGTCATTGTCTGATTGGTTGGGAAACAAGGTCTATGCATTTACCTCGAAAAATTCAGCAGCGCAAATTTGGGGATGTGCGGTGATTCTCATAATGACTCTGTTGAAATTTCAAAATAAATACATTCAAATTGGGTTTTATGGAATTGCAGTTTATTTGATTGCTCTATGTTTGCTTAGTCAGTGCCGTACGGCAATTCTAGGATTAGGCCTTGCTTATGGGTGGTATGTAATAAAAAATAAGAAAAACAGAGTACCATTAGTTTTAGTTACATTGTTATGTTTAGCAATAGCTGTGTTGAATTGGGAAAATCTCAGTGATTACGTGAATAAGATATTGTTTCTAGGAGCCCAAGATAATTTGGATGTGAATCGGCTTTCAAGTGGTAGAGTTGAGTACTTTGGAGATGCTGTTCAGCACTTTTTTGAGAACCCGTTATTGGGAATTGGTTCATATTATGTAGATAATCATTATTTGTGCGTTTTAACAGAATCGGGCATATTAGGCTTTTTTCTGATTGAAGCGATCTGGTTGATGCGCATAATTTTAAATGTTAGGTACAAAGATGATATTGACATCTATCTTTTCTTCAGATCGATTACTCTGTTTTATTTTGTAGAATCTTTGTTTGAAGCGTATCCGCCTTTTGGACCAGGTGTTTGTGCTGTAGGATTTTGGCTATTAAGCCAGTTGCTGCAAAAATATTAATGAAATGAGGAGCTCATGAAAATACTTTTTATCACGAATATTCCTTCCCCATATCGCGTTGATTTTTTTAATCTTTGGGGACAATTCCCTAATGTAGAACTCACCGTTTTATTTCTTGAGACACCAGAAGAACATAAGGGACGCGAAAAGAAATGGTATCATACCAACTATACTCATTTTAAGCCTATTTTCCTTCGCGATAAAGTTGCTTTAAGAAACCATGTAATTTTTAAAGATGTTTTTCATTGGCTCAAAGAAAAATATGATGGGATTATTTTTGGGGGATATGCGGAACCAACTTATATGGTGGCCATGGAATACTTGAGATTGCATCATATTCCTTATGGTATAGAAGTAGATGGAGGTCTGATTAATAAGGATTCTATGCTGAAATTTTTCGTAAAAAAACATTTTCTTTCTTCAGCAAATTATTGGTTTTCTTCGGGAAAAGTGGCCTCTGATTATTTAATTCATTATGGAGCAAATCCCAATAAAATTATAGAGTATCCATTTACGTCATTGACAGCTAAAAATTTGAAGGACGCTTTAGGAGATATATCTATCAACGATAAAAATGAGCAAGATTGGTGCAAGGCTAGGGGAGCTTATCGCAGAAGAGCAAGAGAAATGCTTCATGTAGAAGAGCCAGTTATGATATTGTCGATTGGAAGATTTATTAAAGAAAAAGGCTTTGATTTGTTGTTTTGTTTACTCCCCTATTTAGATAGATCTACAGGGTATTATATCATCGGAGGTAAAGCAAGTTATGAAATTGATCAATTTTTAAAGGAACATAACCTCAAAAATGTGCATATATTAGATTTTAAAACTCCACAAGAATTGTCAACTTATTTTCGTGCAGCTGACCTGTTTGTTTTACCTACTAGGCATGATGTCTGGGGACTAGTTATCAGTGAAGCTATGGCCTATGGGCTTCCGATTTTAACTACTGATTTATGCGGAGCAGGGCTTGAACTTGTAGAAGAAGGAAAGAATGGAGTGCTTTGCCATGCTGATGATAAATCCAGTTTGGAGAAGGCATTATATAAAATCCTGAAAATGGATTTAAATCATTTGGGGTTTGAATCTTACAAACGAATTCAAAATTATACAATTGAGAACATGACATTGTCCCATTATAATTATTTCAAATCCCAAAATGGTTAAATTTATTAGGTGATGAAGTAAGGGGGAAATATGATAAAAAGCAGAACTCAATACAGTATAGTAAACGCATTAACCGGTGCGATTGCCCAAGTATTTATTGTACTGCTTGGGTTTATTTCGAGAACCGCTTTTATTCATTTTCTTCCGTTGGAATATCTTGGCATTCAAGGGTTGTTTACTAATGTACTTACAGTGCTTTCTTTTGCAGAATTGGGCATTGGAGAAGCAATGGTCTATGCATTGTATCAACCAGTAAAAGAAAATGATCGTGTTAAAACATGCCAACTCATGCAGCTTTATAAGAAAGCATATCGATTTGTAGCAGCCATTGTGTTCTCACTAGGTCTTATACTTTCATTTTTTATAGACTTTTTTGTGAATCAGAAACCAAATATTCCGGAAAACTTCCAACTTATCTTTATGCTTTTTGTTTTCAATTCCGCCAGCTCTTATCTATTTTCTTATAAGAAGTCGATTTTGCTTGTTGATCAGAAACGATATATTGTAACGGGGTGTCACCAGCTTTTTCTTTTAATCCAAACTATTTTACAAATTGGATTTCTTTATTTTACACAGAACTATCTGATCTTCTTGATTATACAAGTTTTATGTACAATTGCAGACAATGTGGGGATTTCGCTCTATGTGACGAAAGAATATCCATATTTAAATACAACTTCTGATAAAAAATTGGATAAAGAAGAAGAATCAGTACTATTTTCTAATGTCAAAGCACTGGCTATTTCTAAAATATCAGGAGTTGTCAGTAACAGCTGTACCAATATTATTATCTCTAAAATTTCAGGATTGTCGTTAGTTGGAATCGTATCCAATTATATCCTTATCATTAACGCCGTAAATGGGGTTATTTGGGCAGGTTTGACTGGGATTTCTGGAAGTTTGGGAAATTTGAACGTTGATGCTGGACCTAAAAAGAAACAACAGATATTTAATCAATTATTTATATTTTCTTTTTGGATTTATACTTGTGCCTGTGTCTGTTTACTAAATCTTTTAAATCCTTTTATAGAGATTTGGCTGGGAAGACAGTTTTTGATTCCAGAGACTGTTATTTTCGTCATGGTATGGAGTATTTATATTAGTGGCGTAAATTATCCAGTTTATTCATTCAGGACAACTTTAGGCTATTTTGTCCAAGTGCAATACGTTTTTTTCCTTGGTGGTATTTTAAATATTATCTTTTCTACTGTAGGTGGTTTGTACTTTGGACTTTTAGGTATAGTTTTGGGAACGCCTATATCTCGACTTCTAACTTCAGAAATAGCAGATGGTTACTATGTCTATAAATTGGGCTTTCATACAAATCCCATCAATTATTTTAAAAAATATATTTTGTATTTTTTGCTATATTTATTGTGCTGCAAAGTGTCTTCTTTTGCTGTTAATCTAATTTCAGTTCATGGAATTTCAGGATTTTTAATTAAATTGATGGTTACATTGGTTATAGTGAATTTAATTTTAATACTTGTATTTGCCAGGAACAGGAATTTCTTGGATCTTGCTCATAGACTTCCAGGAATCAAGAATTTCTTTTGAATATAGCAAATAGCAGATTGTACGGAGAAAAAATAATGAAAAGAGTAAAAATCAGTGTAGTAATACCTACAATGAATCGATGGAATACCTTAAAGGAAACTTTGGAAAGCTATGTATCTGCAGATGTTTTACCTGCACAAATAGTAATTGTCGATCAGACAAAAGAGGAACAGTTGCGTGACAAAATTAAAGCAAGTGTGGATTTACTTAGAGATAGGGTGGATGCGACCTATTCCTACCAAACAATTCCTTCCTCGACTAAAGCCAGGAATACTGGATTATCATTATGTAAGAATGATATTGTAGTATTTTCTGATGATGACATTACTGTCCAACCCGATACCCTTAGGAATGTTGCAGATATCATGAAGAATCAACAAATTGCAATGATTGCAGGAATAAACAGCAGATCTGGATTCAGCAATTCAAAACTGGGCTATTTGTTTGGGAAAAAATCCTTTGCGAAAAGGAATATAGGACATGTAACGAATGCAATGTATGGAAGATTTCCTCAGCAAAAAGTGAAAGGTATGGTTGACACAGAATGGGCTATGGGTTTTTTCTTTGTCATTAGAAAATCTTTGGCGGATAGGTGGAATATCCGTTGGGATGAAAATTTAACAAGTTATGCCTATGCGGAAGATTTGGATTTCAGTTTTTCCTACTACAAACAGGCAAAATCAGAGCACTTGGCTTGTATTTTGGATGATAGAGTTGTAGTTGAACATAGGGTATCTGATGAATGGAGAATACCATCAAGAAAGCATACAATAATGATAGTGATAAATCGAGAATATTTGAGTTATAAGCATAAAATGGGACTAAAATCACGTATAATGACCAGGTGGAGCAATTTTGGGGATATTCTCTTTCGAATTATCAAAAAATCTGGAGGAGTGAAAGATATGATTGATGCACAATTGATATGTGATAAACATAGAAATGATTTAAAGAATGGAAAAATAAATCTGGAATGGTATAAATAGAGATATAATATAGTAAGGTATTATAAAAGAATAATTTTATTTCAATGTTGATATGATTAAAATAAAGACCCGACTTATGAAGAGTAATTAGTAATAGTAATAAAGTTGGTTAGTTAATTCTGACTTATTCAATTATATTTATGATATAATGCCAACAGAATAATGACGAAGAGCGAATTATAAGTATGAGGAGGAGAAAAGACAATTGCGAATTCGACATGTGAAAATCAACAACTTTAGAGGTATCAAGAGTGCTGATTTATCTTTTCCGCAAAATCAACGGTTAATTTGTTTAATTGGACCAGGCGATTCAACGAAAAGTACAATTTTAAAAGCAATACACTATGCGTTATGGCCAAACTGGAATCTAACGCTCTCCTCTAATGATTTTTATGAATGTAACACTGAAAATTCAATTATCATAGAAGTCTCATTCGACGAATTTCCGTCCAGTTTCAAAAGCGTAGAAAAATATGGATACTATCTACGTGGTAAAAATGATACTGGCTTTGATGAGCCAAATGATGAAGAGTGCTTTTTGACAGTGAAACTAGAAATAAATGATTTATTTGAACCACAGTGGAATATTATTTCGGATCGATTGGATTCCAAGCCATTTTCTTTAGCAGATAGACAAAAAATATCTCCAGGAATGATTGGCATTGATTTCTTTCAAAATTTAAACTGGGGACAAGGTTCGGCCCTTGTAAAATATATAGATCCTAAAGAAACCATAAAAAGAAATCTCTCTAAATTAGAATCTGAATCTCGCAAAATTGGAGATTATCATGAATTGGATTCGATAGGAAATGAAATCAAGAAAATTGCAGATGGATATGGAGTTTCAATTGATGATGAAATCAATAATAAAGTGACGTTAAAATCAAAAAATGTTTCATCGACAATCGAACTCTTCGAAGGGAATAAACCATTTAATCAGAGAGGGTATGGAAGTAAAAAGCTAATTAACTTGGGACTGCAAGTAGAGAGCAATGAGGTAAATACCTTATTGTTAATCGATGAAATTGAAATAGGGCTAGAACCATATCGTCAGAGAAACTTGATTCATAAATTGAAACAAAAAGTTAGTGAAAAAGGACAAGTTTTGTTCACTACTCATTCACCTGTGGTACTTGCAGAATTAGATATTTCACAACTTATTCTTGTTCACGCTAAAAAGGGAACAACTTCCTTTCAAATAGTAGAAAATGAGGATAAAGTAGTGAATTCTAAATTACAGGCAATTTTACGTAGGACTCCAGATGCCTTCTTAACTCCAAGAATTTTAGTATGTGAAGGAATAACTGAAATTGGATTTATAAGGTCATTTGATGAAGAAATTCAAAAAGAGAAGAACTACTACATGGCCAGCAGATGTGTCTCATATGTCGATGGCAAAGGAGGCAGTGAGGCTTTAATAACCGCTGAGAGACTGTTTAATTTGGGATTTGATGTTGCTTTGTTGATTGACAACGATCGCAAAGAAGACGAAAAAAAGAGAAATGAAATACTCACAGAAGGTATTCAGATTTTTTCTTGGCCTCAAGGTAAATGTTTAGAAACTGCATTATTACCATTTCTGCCGCCTGCTATATTGGAACATCTACTGACATGGGATTCTGATAAAAAAGAAACTACATGGGATGAACTAATGAGACAGGGATTTGCAGCAGAAAAATATTTATTAAAGCCTGGATTAGATGCAGAAGACTTAGAGAAAATAGCAGAAATATGCAGTAAAAAAAGCTTTTTTAAACGCGTTGCAGGTGGAGAAGAACTAGGAAAAGCAGTATTTTCTATTTTTAAGGAAATTTCATCTGAATTTGAAGAAAAAAAGACAATAAACGCTATCTTAACTTGGATAGATGAGGAACATCATGCGTGAATATTTAAAAGAACCTATTGTGGGCATAATTGCACCTGCAGGATACGGGAAAACAGAAGAAATAGCGAATGCCGTAATGTGTTGTGAAGGGAAACAACTTATCTTAACACATACAAGAGCTGGTGTATCTGCTTTACAAACGCGAATGAAAAAGAAGAACATTGCGAATGATAAATTTGAGATAGATACAATTGCATCATTTTGCTTAAAATGGTGCAAGGCATATCCTAAGACGGCTGTAGTAAATATCCCTGAGAAGAGTAGTGCTATCAATTATTCAGACATTTACAGGGGAACCAAAAGAATTTTTTCTTATAAATGGGCAAAAGATATTATTCATCAGTCTTATAAAGGCTTATTCATTGATGAATATCAAGATTGTACACAACTACAGCATACTATTTTTATGGGATTAGTCAACGTACTGCCAATAAGAATTTTTGGAGATCCGCTGCAAGGAATTTTTTATTGGAGCAAAGAAGATACAATTGTCAATTGGCATAATTTTACCTTTAAAATAATACACCCATTAACAAAGGCATGGAGATGGGAGAACTCTAATCAAAGATTAGGAATAATTCTTACTGCATTAAGAAAATATTTAGAAAATGCTCTTGATGGCTATCCTGTAAAAATTAATATTAGAAATTTTCCCGGATGTATAACAGTACTGAATTCTGCCCAATGGAATAATGGGATGCATGCCTATAAAATTTCGAATTATTATAAAAATATTGTGTATTTATCTTCATTTCTAAGAAGAGAAAGGGAATTTGCACGAAATAATGGAGGATATTTTCAATGTGATGAAGTAAAAGATTTAAGAGAAGTTGAAGAAATAATAGAGAAAATTGAAGAAAAAAATAACGAAGAAAAAGCCTTGGAATTAATAAAGTCATTAAAAAATATGATTAATCATATAAGTGCAGAATTAAACTCGTATATTGAAAATTTAAAAAAAGGTAAATCTAATTTTAGTAGGATAAAAAAGCATAAAGAGTTGGGTCATCTTTTAGAAAATGTATGTAAAGAGAATTCATCCAAGGCAGTACTTGAAATTTTAATTTGGTTTATAAAAGGTAAAAAATTCAAAATATATAGACAAGAAATGATGTATCGAATTAAAAGCATATATGAATATATGGCAAAAGAAAATGTTTCTTTATATGAGGCAGTAGATACATTAAATAATCAGCAATATTTTAATACACAGAGATATGACTTTCCACGGTTATCATCACGGACTGTACTTACTAAAGGCCTAGAATTTGATTGTGTTATAATTGATGCAAGAAATGAAATGGACGTACGTGACTTTTATGTTGCAATGACTCGAGCGAAAAAACATATTTATATTATTACTGATGATAATGAATTGTTTTTTAAGGAAATCAAATATTGAATGAGCAAGTTAATGAAAGTAAGTGTGAATGTCAACGAAAAATAAGCTACGTGATTGCCAAAATTGAGCCACGTACTCATCTTTTTTTGAGCCACTGGAGGACACCATTGCTATCGGATGTTGGAGGAAGACGGTGTAGACCAACAATATAACAGTATTTGATTTTCTTGAAATTTATGATATCATGTGCCAAAAGTAAACTGATGTTTAAGTACAGAGCCATACTTATAGGTGTAACAGGGATGTTTGAACGGGAATAAAAAATAATAGAATTATGACTTTTGTTAGAGTCGGGTAAAAATCCATATTTCTTTATGAGGGGAGGCTGTTTCTATGAACTGGATTGATGAAGCTCTTCAAAATTATTTTGAATTTTTAAAGGAACATATGAAAGCTACCCCGGTGGATGATCAATGGTATTCCATCAGTACACCTTTTTTGAATATGTTCAATGATTACATTGAAATCTATTGCTGCAATAAAGACGGAAAGATTTATTTGTCCGATGATGGAGAAACCTTGCGGAATTTAAGCCTAGCAGGGGTCAATTTATCCCGCTCTGAAACCAAACAAAAGCTCATGAATCAAATCATGATCAATTATGGAATCAGAGAAAAGAATCAGGAGCTGATTCTGGAAACAGATATGAAAAATTTTGCGCAGGCAAAACATAATTTTTTGAATGCAATCTTGGAAATCTCAGATTTTTATGTGCTGTCCAAGCCCAATACAATTTCCATGTTCAAAGAAGATGTACAAAATTATTTGGAAGAGCAGGAAATTATCTATACGCCTGGTTTCATTGCAAAAGGAAGTACAGGATTGGAATTTACATTTTCTTTCCAGATTGCAGGAAGAAAGCGGGAAATCCTCATCAATACATTTAATGTAATCAATAAGAGCAACTTAACTTCTTTCTTGTTTGACTGGGGTGATATCAAAGAGGGACGGGAGAAGGTTTCTCAAAAAAGTGTCAGCGGGCTGGCAATCATCAACGACCAGAAAAAGGAGATTGATGCAAAGTATCTGGATGCCATTCGCAATAAAGGAGCCGATTATATTTTGTACTCAGAGAGAAATAAGAAAGAGAATATAGAAAAGCTGAATGCAAATGCTGCATAAAGCAATGTGAAACTCAATGAAAAGTAAGCCTCTGTAATCATGGATCATTGATTTATGTTCGGGTCAGATAATAAAATCCAGTGCAGAGTACAGAGTGAAGGGCCGGGCTGACTTCTTGAATCTGACATCTGAATCCGGTCTGACTTCTCATAAAGGGCCAATCTGATGCCTTGCAGTCTTATTATTTTAGCCAGGGTTCAATGGTGATACCGTTCACATTGAGTAATCTTCAAGAGAGGATAAAGTGAATGGATAAGAAAGGAATGGATCAATGAAAATCGCAGTCACCGGCGGCGCCGGCTTCATCGGCTCCAACTTTATCTTCTATATGCTGAAGGCGCATCCGGAGGACCGGGTCATTTGCCTGGACAAGCTTACATATGCAGGAAATCTGTCTACTCTGGCTAGTGTCATGGACAATCCAAACTTCCACTTTGTGAAACTGGATATTTGTGACCGGGAAGGGGTATATAAGCTTTTTGAAGAAGAACATCCTGACATGGTGGTAAACTTTGCGGCGGAGAGCCATGTGGACCGGTCCATTGAGAATCCGGAAATCTTTCTGCAGACCAATATCATCGGGACTTCTGTGTTGATGGACGCCTGCCGGAAGTATGGCGTCCAGCGGTATCACCAGGTTTCTACGGACGAAGTTTACGGGGACCTGCCTTTGGACCGGCCAGATCTGTTCTTTACGGAAACCACGCCCATTCATACTTCCAGCCCTTACAGCAGCTCCAAAGCCGGGGCGGATCTGTTGGTGTTGGCTTATCATCGGACCTATGGACTGCCGGTGACCATTTCCCGGTGCAGCAACAACTATGGTCCGTACCATTTCCCGGAAAAACTGATTCCTCTGATGATCATCAACGCCCTCCACGACAAGCCTTTGCCGGTTTACGGGGACGGTCTGAACGTCCGGGACTGGCTCTATGTGGAAGACCACTGCCGGGCCATTGATCTGATCCTTCAAAAAGGAAAAGTAGGGGAAATCTATAACGTGGGCGGCCACAATGAAATGCGGAACATCGACATTGTGAAGCTGATCTGTAAAGAACTGGGCAAACCGGAAAGCCTGATCACCCACGTAACCGACCGGAAAGGCCACGACAGAAGATACGCCATCGACCC
>OKSF01001560.1_pt1 | contig 18166 bp, 19 predicted proteins | sample 1606061 | NCBI WGS metagenome assembly OKSF01 (sample SAMEA3541567, study PRJEB24748) | human gut metagenome | biome: human gut; feature: human-associated habitat; material: faeces | place: China | collected 2012 | reverse complement strand
AAAACCTGGAACTAAACATAAAAAGGGCCCTTTTCATAGAATTGGGGCGGGATTTTAACAAATCCCACCCCAACTATTGACAAAGAGCCAAAAAAACGCGGCAGGAGCATATTACATTCCCGCCGCATTTTTGCGTTTCTAGCTTTCTTCGATTTTGTTATTTGCGCTTTCCTGCCTCGCTGAGCCGTGACATCGCCCTGGCCAGCTCCATCTTGCTTCTGTGGTATTCGGCAATGGACTGCTTCTGGCGCAGCTGCTCCTCCGCCCGCTCCAGCGCCTCTTTGGCTCTGTTGATATCGATCTCGCCGGGATGCTCCGCCGAGTGGACAAAAACCTGGACTCGGTTATTGATCATCTCGGCAAAGCCGGAGCCTGTAACAGCCGTGATCTCCTCGCCGGTTTCCGTTACAATTTTCGTAGTCCCGGGTACCAGGGCAATGATTACATTTTCATGGTGGGGCAGAAATGTGTGGCCCCCGTCCGTGGCAGGAAGGTTGATAAATCTGGCCCTTCCCTTGTAGAAAATCTGGCTGCTGGAAAACAGCTCAAGGCCAAATGTGGATATTTCTCCCATACTTACCGGCCTCCCGTCTTCTCCTGCTCTGTCTTATCATGATCTGCCTTCGCCTTCACATCCTCAATCGAACCCACGTTAAAGAACGCATTTTCCGGATAGTCATCCATCTCACCGTCCAAAATCATCTTAAATCCGCGGATCGTCTCCTTCAGCGGCACGAATTTACCTGGTACGCCGGTAAATGTCTCTGCCACGTGGAAAGGCTGGGAAAGGAATTTCTGAATCTTCCTCGCCCTGTATACGGTTGTCTTGTCTTCTTCCGCCAGCTCCTCCATACCGAGAATGGCAATGATATCCTGAAGTTCTTTGTATTTCTGAAGAATCTCCTGCACCCGCCTGGCCGTCTCGTAATGCTCCTCTCCGACTACCTCCGCCTCCAGAATACGGGAGGTGGACTCCAGCGGATCCACAGCCGGATAGATACCCTGCTCCACAATCTTTCTGGAAAGCACCGTCGTGGCATCCAGATGGGCAAATGTCGTGGCGGGAGCCGGGTCGGTCAGGTCATCGGCAGGCACATAAACAGCCTGTACGGACGTGATCGAGCCCTTTTTCGTCGAGGTGATTCGCTCCTGCAGCGCGCCCATCTCGGTTGCCAGCGTCGGCTGATAGCCTACGGCAGACGGCATACGGCCGAGCAGCGCGGATACCTCCGAGCCGGCCTGCGTGAAGCGGAAGATGTTGTCGATGAACAACAGCACGTCCTGACCCTCGACATCGCGGAAATACTCCGCCATGGTCAGACCGGAAAGTGCAACGCGCATACGCGCTCCGGGCGGCTCGTTCATCTGGCCGTAGACCAGCGCAGTCTTGTTGATAACGCCGGATTCCTGCATCTCGTTGTACAGGTCGTTGCCCTCACGGGTACGCTCGCCGACACCGGTGAATACCGAAATACCGCCGTGCTGCTTTGCGATGTTGTTGATCAGCTCCATGATGATAACGGTCTTGCCGACGCCTGCGCCGCCGAACAGACCGATCTTGCCGCCCTTGGCGAACGGCGCAATCAGGTCAACGACCTTGATGCCGGTCTCGAGGATCTCGGTCGTGGACTGCTGCTCCTCGTAGGACGGCGCCGGACGATGGATCGGCCAGCGCTCCTCGCCCTCGACCGCCGGCTTGTTGTCCACCGGCTGACCGAGCAGGTTGAAGATACGTCCGAGGTTCTTGTCGCCTACCGGCACCGTGATCGGGCTGCCGGTATCGACTGCCTTCATGCCGCGCACCAAGCCGTCGGTGGATTCCATTGCGATGCAGCGCACGGTATCCTGACCGATGTGCTGCGCAACCTCGACCGTGATGATCTGACCGTGGTTGTCGATCGTAATAGCATTCAGCAGCTTCGGAAGCGCGTCAGCGGCAAATTTAATGTCAAGCACCGGTCCGGTGATCTGGACAACGGTGCCAATATTCTGCTCACTCATTGGCAAAACTCCCTTTTGTGAAAAGAGTGAAGAGTGTAGAGTTCCGAGTGAAGAGATGAAAGTGTTCTCCACTCTCCACTCTTCTATCTCCACTCTTGATTAAGCTCCTACCTCGCCCGAGCCGGCCACGATCTCCGTAATTTCCTGTGTGATCGCTGCCTGACGCGCACGGTTGTAGGACAGATTCAGATTTTCGATCATCTCGCCCGCGTTATCCGACGCAGCCTCCATTGCCATGCGGCGCGCGGACTGCTCGGAGCAGTAGCTTTCGACTACCGCGCCGTACAGCACGCCGTACAGATACTCCGGAATGACTGCATCAAACACGCTCTCCGGCGAGGGATCGTATTCGGTCAGAACATGGGCGCCTGCCGGCTGCTTGTCTGCCGCGTCAAAGTGCGCGGGCAGCAGCTTGAGGCACTTCGGCTCCTGCTGCAGAGGGGAGATAAACTCCGTGTAGCACAGGAAAACCTCGTCCACCCTGCCCTCGCGGAACAGCTTCAGCATATCCTCCACGATGGGATGCGTATCACTGATGCGCATGGTCTCGGCAATGCCGGGATAGTCCGCCGCCACCGTTACCGGACGCTTTGCGTAATGCTCCTGCGCCTTTTTGCCGATGGTGATGACCTGCGCCTGCTTGCCCTGCATCTCGGCAGCGGCGAGCTTGAACAGGTTGGCGTTGTAGCCGCCTGCCAGTCCGCGGTCGCCCGCGATGACGATGTACAGGCTGTTCTTGACCTCACGCGGCTTGGTGTACACCGACTCGCTGCCGCGGGTCGCGCCCGCAAGGCGGGTGATGGTCTGATACAGCGCGTTAAAGTACGGACGGGCCCCGAGGGCACGCTCCTTCGCGCGGCGCATCTTGGAGGACGCAACCAGCTCCATCGCCTTGGTGATCTGCATGGTGGACTGCACCGATTTAATACGGCGCTTGATGTCCTTCATATTTCCGGAAGCCATTTTCAGTCCCTCCCTTTCACATTAGTACTCGGAAAGGAACTTACTCTTGCATTCCTCGATTGCCTTTGTCAGCTTTTCCTTCACATCATCCTCCAGCTTGCCGGTGGTGCGGATGGACTCCGGAATGTCGCCGTAAACGCTGTCCACGAAGGAGAACAGCTCCTTCTCGAACTCGCCGATCTGGTTTGCCGGAATATCGAGCAGTGCGCCCGAAACAACGGCATAGATGATGATAACCTGCTTCTCGACCGGAATCGGGCTGTTCTGCGGCTGCTTGAGCACCTCTACGATGCGTGCGCCCTGTTCCAGACGCTTCTTGGTGTCCGCGTCAAGGTCGGAGCCGAACTGCGAGAACGCCTGCAGCTCACGGAACTGCGAGTACGCCAGCTTGAGCGTACCGGCAACCTTCTTCATCGCCTTGATCTGCGCGTTGCCGCCGACGCGGGATACCGAAATACCCGGGTTTACCGCCGGACGGATACCGGAGTTGAACAGCTCGGTCTCGAGGAAGATCTGACCGTCGGTAATGGAGATTACGTTGGTCGGGATATACGCCGAAACGTCGCCTGCCTGCGTCTCGATGATCGGGAGTGCGGTCAGGCTGCCGCCGTTCTGGATGTTCGCTGCACGCTCGAGCAGACGGGAGTGCAGATAGAATACGTCGCCGGGGTACGCCTCACGTCCTGGCGGACGGTGAAGCAGAAGGGAAAGTGCACGGTAAGCTACCGCGTGCTTGGACAGATCGTCGTAAATGACCAGAACGTCCTTGCCCTTGTGCATAAAGAATTCACCGATCGAGCAGCCCGCGTACGGTGCAATGTACTGCAGCGGTGCAGACTCGGATGCGGTTGCGGCGACGATGCAGGTATAGTCCATCGCGCCGTTGGCCGCGAGCGTTTCTGCAACCTGTGCAACGGTCGAACGCTTCTGACCGATTGCTACATAGATACAAATAACGCCTGTGCCCTTCTGATTGATGATGGTGTCCAGACAGATCGCGGTCTTGCCGGTCTGACGGTCACCGATGATCAGCTCACGCTGACCGCGGCCGATCGGGATCATGGAGTCGATTGCCTTGATACCGGTCTGGAGCGGCACATTAACGGGTGCACGCTCGATGATGCCCGGTGCGGGCATTTCGATCGGACGGCTCTCCTTGGTCTCGATAGCGCCCTTGCCGTCGATCGGCTTGCCGAGTGCGTCAACAACGCGGCCCAGCATCGCTTCACCGACCGGGACCTCCACGATGCGCTTGGTGCGCTTTACCGTGTCACCCTCGCGGATGTTCTGATCCGAGCCGAGGATAACCGCGCCGACCAGCTCTTCCTCGAGGTTCTGCGCCATGCCCTGCACGCCGCCCGGAAATTCGAGCAGCTCGCCTGCCATGCAGTTTTCAAGGCCATGGATATGCGCGATACCGTCACCGACGGTAACAACCGTGCCCACGTCGGTCAGCTTGATCTGGCTCTGATAATGCGTGATCTGCTCCTTGATAATGCTGCTGATCTCTTCGGAGCGCAATTCCATAAAAATCACCTGCTTTCCTGTGTACCGGTCAACCGTGCTGCAAGCTCTTCCAGACGGGTGCGCAGGCTGGTATCGAACTGCTCGTTGTTGACTTTCACAACGATGCCGCCCATGATGCTCGGATCAACCGAGCATTTCAGCTCTACCTTTTTGCCCGTAACCTGTTCCATCTTGCCGCGCAGCTTGTCGGTCAGCGCCGCACTCATCGGCACCGCCGTGACCGCCAGCACCTCTACGATGCCGTTTTCAAAATAATACTGCTCCTTATATGCCTGACACATCTCGTGGATAAGACCGATGCGGCCCTTATCCGTTACGAGCATCAGGAAATTGAGCAGAAAAGGCTCGATACGTCCCTCGAACACGGTTTTGAGGACCTTTTGCTTGTCCTCCGCCGCGATAGAGGGCGTTGTGAGCATTTTGAGGAAATCCGGTTCGCTGTCAAACGCCGCGCACACCTCGGTCAGCTGATCGAGATACAGCTTTTCCTGCTTCTCGTCCTGCGCGACCTCGTAAAGGCTCAGTGCGTAGCGCTCGCTTACCATATCCGCCATGTTTGCTCACCCCACCTTGTCAATAAAGTCTTCGATAAAGCGTTCGTGATCCTCCGGCTTTACATCGCGCTCCACGATCTTGGAGGCGATCATCACGGACAGATCCGCAACCTCATCCTTGAGTTCCTTGTGCGCCTTGATGCGTTCCTGCTCGATGACGCGCTCGGCCTTCTTGACCATAGCGGATGCCTGCTGCGAGGACTCGCGCAGGATCTCATCGCTGCGCTCTGCCGCACGGCGGGTAGCGGAGCCGACGATCTCGGTAGCCTCCTCCTTCGCCTTGGACAGACGCTCGGTGTATTCGCTGCGCATCTGCTCGGCCTCGCTCTGCGCCTTCTCGGCGTTGGAGTACATGGACTGTACCTCCTCGCTGCGGGCAGCGAGCATCTTGCGCACCGGCTTGTACAGAAACTTCTTGATGATCAGGAACGTGATGAGCGTGTTGCACATCGTCACAAGGATCTCCCACCAGCCGATGCTGACGAACGCTTCATATAATGCTTCTGTCACTGGTTTACCTCCTTCCCAAACGGAAGAATCCGTTTCGTCTTTTCAATCATAGACCGCTCAATACGCGCGGTCTATGAAGAGGCAATATTTCAACTGGCAAGAGCGATTTGCGAGATAAAATTGTGTGCGAACAAGGCGCGGTGCCGCAGCAATACTTTGTGTATTGCAAGGTGCCGCAACGAAGTTCCCGCGCAATTTTTCCGCAAAGCGCCGCAGACAGTTGGGATATTGGCTCTTCCAATTAAAACTGGCCAACGAACGGATTGGCAAACAGCAGGATCAGCGCGATAACCAGCGCGTAAATACCGGTGGACTCTGCCATTGCGATACCAAGGATCATGGTACGGGTGATATCGCCCTGTGCCTCCGGCTGACGGCCGATTGCGGAGCACGCCTGACCGGCAGCATAACCCTCGCCGATACCAGGGCCAAGGCCGGCGATCATTGCCATACCTGCACCAAGAGCGGACATACCTGCTACGAATGCTTTGGGATCCATACTTTTCTTCCTCCTAATTCAGATAACGAAATTGGAATTTGTTTTTTCTTCACGTCAGCTGTTGCGTGCGTCGCCTACATAAGCCATGGTGAGCATACTGAAGATGAACGCCTGCATGCAGGCCGTGAAGCAGTCAAAATACAGCGACAGTACACCGGGCAGACCGATCTGCAGCAGCGCGATATTATCGGGCAGGAAACCCAATACCGCATTAGACAGCACCTTGAGTGCGCCCATGATGAGCGTGGTGATAACCAGGCCGCCTGCCATGTTGCCGAAGTGACGGAACGACATGGAGACCGGCGTTGCGATCTCGCTGAGCACGTTGAGCGGCGCCATGACGAAGATCGGCTCGAGGAACCCCTTCAGGTAGCCCTTGATGCCGCCGTACTTGATCTTATTGAACGTGATCAGCACGAACGTGATGATCGCCCAGCCGAGCGTGGTATTCAGGTCTGCCGTGGTGGAGCGCATCCAGAACAGGCTGGCCAGCGAACCGAACAGCGAGCTCATCATCAGCGTCATAATGTACGGCGAGAAAGCCTGACAGCCTTCTCCCATCGTGCTTTCGACCAGACCGTCGATCATCAGCACCGCCTTTTCGGCCAGTGCCTGCTTGCCTTTGGGGATCTTCTGCATGCGGTGTGTTAAAAAGATACACAGGAACAGGATAAACGCCATGATGATCCATGAGTTTCTCATGGTCTCCGTGATCGGCAGATTGGTATTGCCGAACAAGTAACCCAGTATTTTAGGACCGTTTATTTCGACGTTCAACCGTTTAACCTCCTTTCCGCTGAACTGCGTGGCGCCAGAGAAGCAGCGCCTTGGTGAAAAACAGCGGGATGACCGCTGCGGCTGCGTTCAGATACGGCAGCTTGATCGCCGCGATAACGAACACCGCCGTGAGCATGTAGCGAACTACATAGCCGCGCCGCGTAATGCGAATGCCCTGTGCCGGCGGGAAGGCGGTTGCCCTTACCGTGCTCCTGCCGATCATGTAGAACAGCAGCAGCGCGAACGCCGTACCGAGCAGAACGCTTGCGCCGGACCGAGCGATACCCTGTCCGCAAAGAGCGAACACGCCGAAAGTCACCAGCGCCAGCGGGAGCATGCCGCGCAGCATGCGCTTCGTTTCCTCATAAACGATGTGCATTTCCGTTACAGCTCCTTTTCTTTCTCTGCGCTTTCTCTGGCTTTGCGCTCGGTAAATCGCAGAAAATCACGCAGGCTGCAGGCTGCAACCGCGATGCCGAGCAGGATTCCGATAATCACCACACCGTTGCCCCAACCGAACCGGTTGCGGAGCCATATCGCTCCGAAGCAGCAAAGCACCGGCGGTGTGATCACTGTGAAGCCTACCTGAGAAAAATAGATCAGGTAGCGCAGCACACTAAAGCCTTCTTTCCCTCTTTGCAATCGCATTCCCCCTTCATGAACGCCATAGCAACATTGTACAAAATGCAGCGTGCTCCCTCGGCACGCTATATTACTTATTATAAACAACTTACCCAAAAAGTAAAATACTTTTGCTCAGAAAAGCTAAATATTTTTTGTGGATTTGTGTCGTATCATACATTCTGCACAAATTATTCTTATTAAGTATATGTAAAATGCCAGATTGTCTTTTTTATCACAAAGGGAAAAAGACGCAGCATTACCCTTTGTTTTTTTCTTACCAGCCCGGCTGCGGGCAAAAGAAAAAAGCAACGACTTTCATCGTTGCTTTTTTGTGCTTGCAATATGTATTTCCGTTTAAGGATTACAGGAAACGCTTCATGTCTTCGGTAGCAGACTCCGGCTCCTCGCTGAGCGAAACGGTGAAGTTTACGCTGTGCTTGGAAGAGAATGCGTCCAGAGCGGTGAGGAACTCCTCAGCCTTGGCTGCGTCCTTGCCGCCGATGATCTTGTACAGACCGTCGATGAAGACACGGGTGATATCGTAGTTGCCGGCATGCAGACCGCCGACAAAGCCGAGCAGGCTTGCGATGTCGCTAACCGGATAATCCGCTGCGTCGATCAGACGCGCGTCATGCGAGATATCGAAAGTCAGCTTGTTGCCGCGGGAAATGCAAACGACACTGCCCTTTTCTTCTTTTACTGCAGCGTTGACCTGATCAATAAGCTCCTTGGTCTTACCGGAACCGGTACCGCCAATAATAAGTTTTACCATAGTTTTTATCCTCCCAACCTTTGAGGTTGCTATTAGTGTACCATAGTTTAGCCAAAATCACAAGTCCGAATTGCAAACTTTCCGTCATTTTGTATGGTAAATTTCTCAGCCTTTCCAATTTTGTTCGGAAAACGCCGGATTTTGACGTTATTTTTCATCTTTTACAACATTTCCTGCAAGGCCGCGCACAAAGGAAATAAGCAGCTCAGGCAGTCCGAGCGCATCCACACCGGCTTGGGCGATGATGGGAACGGTCAAAACCGTCTCTCCGCCGGCGGATACCGTCATTTCGCCCAACCGCTGACCGGCCTGTATCGGCGCGGCGAGCGTCTCCGGCAGGTCGAACGTGGTCTGCATATCCCCTGCTCTCGTCTTTTCAATCACGAACGAATCGCTGCCCTCGAGCACCGGCTGCACGGTCTCCGCGGTGCCGAGCGTCACCGGAATGGGTTCCAAGTCCTCCGCCGCAGGCGTGTACGCCGTGAAGTTGGCAAAGCCGTAGTTGAGCAGCGCGGTCGCGTCCGCTGTGCGGTTCTCCTTGGTGGGCGCCGCCATCACAACCGCTACAAGGCTCAGTCCATCCCGCTCGGCACTTGCAGAAATGCAGAAGCCGGCCTCGCGGATGTAGCCGGTTTTGAGTCCGGTCAGACCCTGATAGCTTTTGAGCATCTTGTTCGTGTTCGCCAGACCGAATTTGCCGCCGCGCACGGTGTCCATCCAGATGCCGGTGTAGTCGAGTATCTTCGGGTGGCGCAGCAGCTCGCAGGAAATAAGCGCAAGATCGCGTGCCGAGGTCAGCGTCTTTTGACCTTCGCCGTCCAGTCCGTTGGCGTTGATGAACGTTGTGTTCGTGCAGCCGAGTTCGCGTGCGCGTGTGTTCATCCGCTCGACAAAGGCGGCCTCTGTGCCCGCCAGATGCTCCGCCACCGCAACCGCACAGTCGTTCGCTGAACCGACTGCAATCGCCTTGAGCATTTCATCCAGCGTCAGCTGCTCGCCCGGCTCCAGCCAGATCTGCGTGCCGCCCATCGAGCAGGCGTACTCACTGCCGGTTATCATCGTGTCCAGTGTCACCTCGCCGCGCTCGAGCGCCTCCATCGCCAGCAGCATGGTCATAATCTTTGTCACCGACGCAGGCTGCAGCTGCTCGTCGGCGTTATAGACGTAAAGCTCCTGCCCGTTTGCCGCATACAGCGCCGCAGATTTCGCGTAGAGCGCGCCCATTTCGGGCAGCGCCGCCGCCTGCACCGTAAACAGACCGCTGAGCAAAGCGGCACAGATCAATTTCCGCACATCCACTCACCCTTTCAGCATAGCTTATGTGCGGCGGAACGCAATTATGCAGTAATTGAAAATTGAGAATGGAGAATTGCGCTATCCTTGCGCAGCCTTCAGTCGCGCTGCGCATATAACGGTAAAGTTTTTCCGCAGGGTGTGGTGCCCTCAGAAGGTGAATTGCCCGAAGGGCAAGAGAGGCCACCCTGGGGTGCCACGCCGTGTGAATCGCCTGCATATTGCAAAGAATTGTATTGATCTTCCAGTGTTCCGGATTTCTTGGCGAGAAATCGCTATTTCTTGGCGAGAAATGGGCATTTCTTGGCGAGAAAGTACACAGAGCAGAGAAGAGTACAGAAGAGCAGAGAACAGTACAGTACAGTAGAGTAGAGCAGACCAGAGCAGAGAAGAAAAGAGTAACAGAGCAGAGCACTCTGCATTTCTGACTGATCTGACGGAAAGTGAATTTATTTCTGAATGAAAAAAATGGAGAACGCGCCCCCATCGAGTTCATTCTCCATTCTCCATTTTCAATTCTCCATTACCTTCCACGGTGCGACCGTACCGAACGAATGAAAGTTCCACTGCGCCTCGGTAAGCGACAGCCCATGATTCTGGTCGCTCGGCTTATCCGGCTCGCCTTCGACATCGTAATCAATCTCCCAGCCGCACATGGGGCAGATATACCCCCACGAAGGATTCTCGGGGATCTCTGTGCCGCAGCACGGACACGGCTCGGTCGGTGTTTCCGGCATCCAGTCAAGGCCGTCCGGCTCGTCCTCCCCGGATACGGCGTCCGGCCGAAAGTACGGGTCAAGTTCTTCCTCGTCCTCCTGCTCCTGCACACCGCCGAAAAACGCCTCCGGCAGAAAGGCATACTCGTCCTTATTCAATTTCGATCAGCACCGGACAATGATCCGAACCGAACACGTCGGTCAGGATACGCGCGTCCTTAACCCGCTGGGCAAAGCGATTGGACACGAGGAAATAGTCGATACGCCAGCCTGCGTTCTTCTCTCTGGCGTGGAAACGGTAGCTCCACCACGAATACACGCCCTCGAGCGTGGGGTTAAAATGGCGGAACGTATCCGTAAAGCCTGCGGCGAGCAATTCGGTCATCTTGCCGCGCTCCTCGTCGGTGAAGCCTGCGTTCTTGCGGTTGGTCTTGGGGTTCTTGAGGTCAATTTCCTGATGCGCGACATTCATATCGCCGCACACGATGACCGGCTTCTCCGCATCCAGCTTTACCAGATACTCGCGGAAGGCATCCTCCCACGTCATGCGGTAATCCAGGCGCTTGAGTTCATTCTGCGAATTAGGCGTATACACGGTAACGAGGTAGAATTCGCCGTAGTCGGCGGTGATGACACGGCCCTCGTGGTCGTGCTCCTCAATGCCAAGACCATAGGTGACGCTCTGCGGCTCGGTTTTGGTGAACAGCGCCACACCGGAGTATCCCTTCTTCTCTGCCGAGTTCCAGTATTCGCGGTAGCCGCCCTCAAGCGGCACATCGGCCTGTCCCGGCTGCATTTTGGTCTCCTGCAGGCACAGCATATCCGGCTGCTCGGCGGCGACGAAATCAAGGAAACCCTTGCCCATGCACGCACGCAGACCGTTTACATTCCATGAAATCAGCTTCATTTGCGTTCTCCTTCACGCTACGATGCGGACGGTATTGCCGTCCGGGTCGAGCACGAAGCTGCCGTAGCAGCCATCCTTGCCGACGACAGGGCCATCCGTGATCTCATAGCCCTCCGAGCGCATCTGCTCGGTCAGTGCGTCCACGTTCTCCCGGGTGCCCGCCTTGAACGACGTATGCGCCCAGCCGGTCCACAGACGCGAGTGCTCGGCGTCCTCAAACTGCGGACGGGTCACAATTTCAAGCCGTGCGCCGTCGGCAAAGGACACAAAGCACGCCTGCGTGCCGGTCTCCTCGTTCTGGTACAGCTTGCCCGCCGTACCGTCAAAATATTTGGTGTAAAATTCACACAGACGCTCTAAATCGCGTGTATACAGTGCAATATGGTCGATCTGCATAACAGAAACTCACTCCTTTACAATACCGCTCTCGTCAATGCGGCGAACCGCCTCTGCCATGCGCTCGGGCGGAACAACAAGCGCCATGCGGACGTAGCCCTCGCCCTGCGCACCGAAGGCGCTGCCCGGAACCACGATAACGCCGGTCTTTTCCATCAGTTCAATGGCGAAGTCCACTGAGGACGCAAAGCGCTCCGGAATCTTCGCCCAGACGAACATGGTGCCCTGTGCATCCGGCACGTTCCAGCCGATCGAGCGCAGACCGCCGCACAGCGCGTCGCGGCGCGCCATGTAGCCGGTGCGGTTGCTCTCTACCACATCCTGCGGACCATTGAGCGCGGCAGCCGCACCCGCCATGATCGGGTAGAACATGCCGTAGTCGATTTGCGAGCGGAACGCGCGGAAACGGCTGATAACCTCACGGTTGCCGAGTGCGAAGGACACGCGCATGCCGGTCAGGTTGTAGGTCTTGGACAGCGAGTTGAACTCAATGCCGACCTCCTTCGCGCCCGGAATGGACAGGAAGGACAGACCCTTTTCCCCGTTCAGCATAATGTCGGAATACGCGTTGTCATGCAGAACAATGATGTTGTGCTCACGCGCCCAGAGGACCAGCTTTTCGTAGAACCTGCGGTCGGCAACGGCGGTGGTCGGGTTGTTCGGATAGGAAACAACGATCGCCTTTGCACGCTCTGCCACGTCCTCCGGAATGTCGTTAAAGTCCAGCTGCCAGTTTTTCTCGGCGTACAGCGGGTACAGACCGACCGTTGCGCCGGTCATCATCGGGCCGAACGAGAAGATCGGGTAGCCCGGGTCCGGTGCAAGGATCAGGTCGTTCGGGCCGGCGAAGGCAAAGCCAACGTGTGCAATGCCCTCCTGCGAGCCGCACACGGCCATGATCTCATCGTCGGCAAGCGTGACGTCATAGCGGCGCTTGTACCAGTCCTGCGCGGCATCGAGCAGCTCGCGCGTTTCATTCAGCGAATACTTGTACATATCCGGGTCGAGCGCAGCGCGGCTGACGGCCTCCATCACATGCTTTCCCGGCTGAAAATCCGGCGTGCCGATGGACAGATTGATGACGTCCATACCGCCTTCGAGGAGCGACTTCTTGCGCTCGTCGAGCTTATTGAAAATATTGCTGTCTGCGATTTCTCCCGCTTTGATGAATTTCATGCTGATTATCTCCCAAGTAAAAATTCTATAACCGTCCGGTTGAAGCGGGACGGCTGCTTTGCTGCAACAAAGTGGTCGCCGTCGCGGAAAACCTCCACTTCACAGTGGGGAATGTGCGAGGCCATCTCCTTTGTCTGCTTTTCGCGTATTGAATCGTGCTCGCCGACGATGATGAGGGTCGGCATGGTCAGCCGCTCCAGATCGTTCATCGTCACCCCGTACGGGTGCACCATCAGTCCGAGCACATCCCTTCGGCGCGCCGCCTTTTTGCTGAAACGGCTCAGCGCCGCAGCAACACCGTAGCCTGCCATAACGGGCAGCTGCACCTGCGGCTTGACGCCGCTGAACATCTCCACATTGGCCGCGTTGAGGATGAGTTTATCTATATATTCCGGGTGCGTCAGTGCGAATTTGATCGCCAGATTGCCGCCGTCCGAAAAACCGAGGAAGTGCGCTTTTTTCACGCCGAGCGTGTCCAGCACGGTTTTGAGATCCTCCGCCATCATTTCAAACGACAGGCCGTGCCCGCCGCTCCCGGAGGCGCCGTGCCCGCGGCTGTCCACCGCAATAACGCGGTAAAAGCGGGTCAGCTCGGGTATCTGGGCGTTCCAGTACGAGCTGTCCTCGCCGTTGCCGTGCAGCAGCACAAGCGGCTTTCCTCGGCCGACATCGTAATAAGCAATCCGGGCATCGCCGCACACGACGAATTCCGGTTCATAACCGAACATATCTATTTCAAACCCTTTCTGCATTGCTCCACAAAATCAGTCGGGTGATGGATGAGCGCGGCGGTCTCCTCCACGGAACGGCCCTCGTCCAGCAGGCGAAGTGCGATGTGCTCCATGGACTCACCGACCTCGATCATGTGCCAGTCCGGGTCGTACAGGCGCACCACACGCTGCTGCCACGCATGCGTCATCGGCGGATGCACCAGTTCCACGTCCAGGTGTCCGCGCAGCTTTTCCGTGAACGCGTCAAAGTCGTCCACCTCAAAGTAAAGCTCCATGTTGTGCGACTGGTGCAGGATCGTGGATTTGGGCACGCCGGTCAGCCTGTCAAAATCCTGCTGAACGGAAAAGCCGCCGGAAAACGTCACGTTTCCGCCTAAATCCAGCACAACCTCCTGATCGAACAGATCATGGTAAAATTTCTTTGAAATCTCCACATCACGCACCGCCAGCAGCGGCATTCGGAACTTTATCATAGTGCAGCCTCCATCAACCCAAACCAAAAGCGGAAAATCCGCTCGGAATAGAAACTAAATTTTCTGTTTGGCTTCTATTTTATCACATTTTGATGAATCGGTAAAGTAGGCATAGAAAAAGGGAATGAATTTTACTTCATTCCCTTCTTTGCGATCAGATTATCGCCAGAACGCTCTTTGCAAACTCCAAATCCGCACGTTTAACGTAGATTTTGTAAACGACTCTCGCCTCGGCATTCATGCCAAACGTGCCGGACGAACGTCGGTTTTCGAACAGTCCGCCGCTCATCAGATCGACAGTTTTCGTGGCCGCATCTATGCCTTTCGCGCTGAGTGCCTTGACGATTTTGTCCATCTCCGCCATGGTGAAGACTTCGGTAAGCTCTGTTTTGAACAGCATTGCATTCCCTCCCTGTGCAATTCCGTAAATGGTTATCCTGCCTTGTGCTTATCATACCCCGGAGAGTGCGGCTTGTCAATCGTCATACGACAGCCGGATTACTGCTTTTAATAAACAGGCGCGAGGAAAAAAGAGGCAACGGTGTAAAATTAAATTGAGACATAACAAAAACCCGAGTTTTCGTTAAAAAACTCGGGTTTCGTGGTACACCATCACGGGCTCGAACCGTGGACCCACTGATTAAGAGTCAGTTGCTCTACCAACTGAGCTAATGGTGCATACTTTTCTTCGAGAAGAAAAGTATGCAAAAGAAGCTTTACCTGCGCTCACGCGCTATCTTCTTCGCTGTTTTCTCTCTCAGAAACTTTTTTGAAGGTCTTTACACCCTCAAAACTGAACAATCCTACTTGCAAGCTATCTTTCGAGGTTACCTAACATTTAAGGTCAAGCCCTCGGCCTATTAGTATCAGTCCGCTCCATACATTACTGCACTTCCACTCCTGACCTATCAACCTTGTAGTCTACAAGGGGCCTTACTCCCGAAGGATGGGAACACTTATCTCGAGGGGAGTTTCACGCTTAGATGCCTTCAGCGTTTATCTCGTCCGTACTTAGCTACCCAGCTATGCCCTTGGCAGAACAACTGGTGCACCAGCGGTACGTCCATCCCGGTCCTCTCGTACTAAGGACAGCTCCTCTCAATATTCCTGCGCCCGCAACAGATAGGGACCGAACTGTCTCACGACGTTCTGAACCCAGCTCGCGTACCGCTTTAATGGGCGAACAGCCCAACCCTTGGGACCGACTACAGCCCCAGGATGCGATGAGCCGACATCGAGGTGCCAAACCTCCCCGTCGATGTGGACTCTTGGGGGAGATCAGCCTGTTATCCCCAGGGTAGCTTTTATCCGTTGAGCGACGGCATTTCCATTCACATACCGCCGGATCACTAACTCCAACTTTCGTTACTGCTCGAACCGTCATTCTCGCAGTTAGGCTCGTTTATGCGTTTACACTCAGTGCACGATTTCCATCCGTGCTGAACGAACCTTTGAGCGCCTCCGTTACTCTTTTGGAGGCGACCGCCCCAGTCAAACTGCCCACCTGACAGTGTCCCCCGACCAGATTCATGGTCGCAGGTTAGAATCCCAATATCCCAAGAGTGGTATCCCAAGGTTGGCTCCACGAACGCTGGCGCGCTCGCTTCCTAGCCTCCCACCTATCCTGTACATGGAATACCGAGATCCAATATCAAGCTACAGTGAAGCTCCATGGGGTCTTTCCGTCTAGTTGCGGGAAACCGGCATCTTCACCGGTACTACAATTTCGCCGGGCGGGCTGTTGAGACAGTGCCCAAATCGTTACGCCATTCGTGCGGGTCAGAACTTACCTGACAAGGAATTTCGCTACCTTAGGACCGTTATAGTTACGGCCGCCGTTTACTGGGGCTTAAGTTCGCACCTTCGCTTGCGCTAAGCACTCCCCTTAACCTTCCAGCACCGGGCAGGCGTCACCCCCTATACGTCATCTTTCGATTTAGCAGAGAGCTGTGTTTTTGCTAAACAGTCGCTTGGGCCTTTTCACTGCGGCCTGCTCTCGCAGGCGCCCCTTATCCCGAAGTTACGGGGCCAATTTGCCGAGTTCCTTAACAACCCTTCTCCCGTTGGCCTTAGAATACTCATCCCATCTACCTGTGTCGGTTTGCGGTACGGGCACCTTAGTATACACTAGAGCTTTTCTCGTCTCTCTCGCCAGTTACTTCCCTACTATATTTCGGTCCCTTACGCCCGGGGCAACCATCGCCCGGGATAACCTTAAAGAAAGCGTCCCTCTAGCTTAAATGTTCGGTGGTTACGGAATTTCTACCGTATGTGCATCGCCTACGCCTTTCGGCCTGAGCTTAGCTCCCGACTAACCTTGGGCGGACGAACCTTCCCCAAGAAACCTTAGATTTTCGGCCATTATGATTCTCACATAATTCTCGCTACTTATTCCGGCATTCTCACTCGTATGCAGTCCACCAGTGCTTCCGCTCTGACTTCACCCCGCATACGACGCTCCCCTACCCAATGCATTACTGCAATGCCTAAGCTTCGGTTGAACACTTAGCCCCGTTACATTTTCTGCGCAAAACCACTCGACCAGTGAGCTATTACGCACTCTTTGAATGAGTGGCTGCTTCTAAGCCAACATCCTGGTTGTCTTCGCAGTTTCACATCATTTTCCACTTAGTGTTCATTTGGGACCTTAGCTGTAGATCTGGGCTGTTTCCCTTTTGACTATGAGACTTATCTCACACAGTCTGACTGCTATTCATCAATTATCCGGCATTCAGAGTTTGATAGGCTTTGGTAACCTCGCGGCCCCTAGACCATTCAGTGCTTTACCTCCGGTAATCTAAAATAACGCTAGCCCTAAAGCTATTTCGGGGAGAACCAGCTATCTCCGAGTTCGATTGGAATTTCTCCGCTATCCACAAGTCATCCCCGGCTTTTTCAACAGACGTGGGTGCGGCCCTCCACGGTGTCTTACCACCGCTTCAGCCTGCTCATGGATAGGTCACCCGGTTTCGGGTCTAATACCTGCAACTTCATACGCCCTTTTCAGACTCGCTCTCGCTGCGGCTCCGGAACTCCAGTTCCTTAACCTCGCTGCAAATATTAACTCGCCGGACCGTTCTACAAAAAGTACCCGATCATCCTTTAACGGACTCTCGGTGCTTGTAGGCACAAGGTTTCAGGTTCTTTTTCACTCCCCTCCCGGGGTACTTTTCACCTTTCCCTCACGGTACTGCTCCACTATCGGTCACTGAGTAGTATTTAGGCTTGGAGGATGGTCCCCCCATCTTCCCAGCGGGTTTCACGTGTCCGCTGGTACTCTGGATACTGCTAGCACTCAATCCTTTTCACTTACGGGGCTATCACCCTGTATCGCTGCTCTTCCCAAAGCATTCAGTTAAAGATTAAAGTTACATATTGCAGTCCTAACCCCGGAAATATTGCTACCTCCGGTTTGGCCTCTTCCGCGTTCGCTCGCCACTACTAGCGGAATCTCGGTTGATTTCTCTTCCTCGCCCTACTTAGATGTTTCAGTTCAGGCGGTTCCCCACATGTACCTATGTATTCAGTACATGTTGACAGAGTATTGCTCTGCCGGGTTTCCCCATTCGGAAATCCACGGATCAAAGCCCATTTGCGGCTCCCCGTAGCTTATCGCAGCTTGTCGCGTCCTTCGTCGGCTCTCAGTGCCAAGGCATTCCCCTTGCGCCCTTTACAGCTTGACCAGCTGTAAAATCCTCTTTCGAGGATTGTAGCGGATAAACTTTCGTTTATCTCAATTATTAGAGTAATCTCGGTTAAATTTAGCTATTTTGTAGTATGATCTTTTCGATCATATCCCAACAATATAAACGTCAAAACCTATTTGCTGATCTATAAATTAAGATCGGAATAACATTTTAACATTTCCTCTATTGTTGCTTTTGCTTTCGTATTGTTCAGTTTTCAAGGTGCAAAAATTGCTACGCAATTTTTCAAACAAAACTACGTTTTGTTTGGCAAATAGCGCGGCTCATAAGAACTTCCGACCTTTTATAGCTTATGCAAAATTTTATTTCATAAAATTTTGCAAGCTCGGTCGTTGCTCTTATTGGTGGGCTTGAGAGGACTCGAACCTCCGACCTCACGCTTATCAGGCGTGCGCTCTAACCACCTGAGCTACAAGCCCATGTTAGTTTTTGGCGACGGTCGTCGTTTCTTCGTCTTCCGACGCCCTGTGGTGGAGATGAGGAGGATCGAACTCCTGACCCCCTGCTTGCAAGGCAGGTGCTCTCCCAGCTGAGCTACAC
>OKSF01001549.1_pt1 | contig 18253 bp, 9 predicted proteins | sample 1606061 | NCBI WGS metagenome assembly OKSF01 (sample SAMEA3541567, study PRJEB24748) | human gut metagenome | biome: human gut; feature: human-associated habitat; material: faeces | place: China | collected 2012 | reverse complement strand
ATGACCGTACCATATTGTTGATCTGCCGGATATTCATAACTCGCCATACCGGTTCTTTCGGTCACAGTCAGTTTGGCTTTGATGTCTTCCTGCACCATTGCCTCATAATAGCCGGCATGTCCTTTTTCTTCAGAGATATTGATACGATAGTTGAGAATGTTGTCCGGAGACATCTTCAGTTTGCCTTTTACCGGAAAAGTAGGGAAGTTGCCCATGTGTTCGCAACCGCCGCCACTCAATTGGTTGATGACAAATCCGGAACGTTTGGAAAAGTAAGAAGGGGTGAACTGCACCATTCCATAAGGATAGGTGGCTCCGGGATAAAGATATCCCGAAGTCAGACCAACGCCTTTTGTACCTATCAGTGTATTCACCTGACGGGCATAATTGCTCCCGGCATTCTGTGCCAGGAGGCTCCCCCACCCTCCAATCAATACCAATAATAAACCTGTTAAAACTTTATTTTTCATACTGTATTTCGTTGTTTCTTTTCTTATTCTTTCGACAGAGAGAAAGGAGCGGCATATTTTGACGTGCATCTTTCTTTATTCGGTTGCCCTCCCATTTCAAAACGGAGCGTACCACCGTCTGCTATATCGTCATATTTAATAAAATTCTTATCCAATACACGTCCATTCAAAGTAGCAGACTGGATATAGACATTCTCTTTATTGTTGTTATTTGCTTCGATCACAAACTTATTTCCGTTTTCCAGCGTTATGGTAGCCTTTTTAAATAGTGGACTGCCAATCACATATTCATCCGTACCCGGACAAACGGCATAAATGCCTAATGAGCTTAATATATACCAGGATGACATACCGCCTTGGTCTTCGTCACCCGGATATCCTCTTTCTGTTGAATTATAGAGTCTTTCAACAATCTGACGTACCCAATACTGTGTTTTCCATGGCTGTCCGGCATAGCTATACAGGTAAGGCATGTGCTGAATCGGCTGATTGCCATGCGCATACTGTCCCATCCCTGCGATTTCCATTTCTTTCATTTCATGGATCACTCCTCCGTATGTTCCCGGCTTGATAGTGCTGGGCAGGGTAAACACTGAATCTATTTTGGTAGTAAACTTCTCATCGCTTCCGAACAAGTTGATTAATCCTTCGGTATCATGGAATACCGACCAGGTATAATGCCAAGCATTGCCCTCACAGAAAGGTCCGCCCCATTCCAGCGGGTCAAACGGTTCCTGCCATTTGCCATCGACTCCTTTTCCACGCATAAAGCCGATGGACGGATCGAATACATTCTTATAGTTGTACATCTGACGGGCAAAAACTTCCTGATAGTGTTTGTTTCCGACCATTTTTGCCAGCTGGTAGCCACAGAAGTCATCATAAGCATATTCCATAGTCTGGGCACTCGATCCCATTGATTCCGGATAAGGAACATATCCCAGTTCAAAATATTCTTTCCAGAAGCCGCGTCCGTTGGCTCCTCCCCAAGGACCTTTGTTCATCGCTTCGTGTGCGTATGCTTTCAATGCTTTTTCCGGGTCGAAGGTACGGATGCCTTTTGCCCATGCGTCTGCCAATAATGAGATGGAGTGATTACCCAACATTCCTCCCGTTTCTCCGGGAGCCGACCAGGATGGTAGCCACCCGCATTGTTCCTGTGCAGCAAGCAAAGCATTCATGTAGCGTCCTTGCATAGTGGGATGAAGAATATTGGTCAGTGGGAACTGTGAACGGAAAGTATCCCAGAATCCATTATCGGTATACATATATCCGTCATATACTTTGCCATCGTAAGGGCTGTAATAATAAGGTTCTCCGTTCGCTTTACGTTCGTAGAATTTACGTGAGAAAAGATTAGCACGGAACAGACATGAATAAAAAGTCTTCATTTGTTCTTCTGTTCCACCCTCTACCTGAATTCTGTTCAGCAGTTCATTCCATGTTTTTTGTCCACGGGCTTTAGTAGTTTCCAGATTGGAGTCTTTACCCAGTTCATTGTTCAAAGTAATCACAGCCTGTTCTGCACTGATATAGGAAGAGGCTGCCTTAGCCTGTACTTTCGAGCCTTTTTTAAACTTGATATAAGCACCATAACCTTTGCCTGCTCCCTCCTGTTTTTTAGAGAAGATTTCATCTTTCTGATTTTCCCATACGCCGTAATCTTCAAATGCTTTATCGAATTGCACAACGAAATAACTGCGGAATGTCTTGGAATTATTTACAAAACGCTGGTTATTCACCCAACCGGATATTTGTCTCTTGGCGGGATCTATTTTGATTTCACTCATATCTGTATATCCGTCGATCACCAGATAGGCATCTCCGGTAGAGGGATAGGAAAAACGCAAATGCACGCCGCGGGTAGTCGGTGCCATTTCGGTGGTAATGCCATTATTCAGTGTTACTTTATAATAATGCGGCTTGGCAATTTCATTGTTATGACTAAATTTCGTCGCCCGTTTATCCTGATTAACGACTAGTTCTCCCACCATCGGCATAAAGGAATATACGGCATAATCACTCATCCACGGGCTGCATTGATGTGACTGGCAGAATCCTCTGATGGCATCTACCGCATACTGATACTTCCAGCCCTCTCCATTCTTTCCGGTTTGTGCAGACCACGTATGCATGGCATAGGGCATACCGGTAGTAGGATATGTATTTCCATAACTTAATCCAAAATGGGAATCAGTGCCCTGTAACGTATTGACGTATTGCACCAAGTCTTTCGTTTGAGCGTATATTCCTGTGGAAATAAAAAGAAAGATTACTAGATAAATTAGTTTTCTCATGGTTATTCTTTAATGTGTAACGTACTATTTTTACTGATAGATTGAATGAATCATTTATTGCCAGCAGTGATTCCCGGCCAATCATCCGTACGGAATGGAGATGCCGGAAGACTGGCTCCATTATACAAATTACAGATAGGATTATCAGCCCATGCATATCTAACTGCTACCGGGAAAGCGACTGCCGGCGAAGATACTACGATTGTGTTACCCTCAATCACAGCATCAGCCCAATGGAATTTATGATCGACACCGGCAATGGTAAATCCTTTTATTATTTCGTTATTTGCAGTCTTCAACCCACCGTCCGTATGTTTGAAATAAATACGGATCTTATTACCTTCCATCTGATACGTATCATACATTGGACCGGAATATGGTATTTTCTCACCATAAGTCTGTGCCCGCGCAGCCAATGCCAAACGCCTGCCGACTTCCTGTTTATTTTTCGGATGAATATCAAAAGCATCACCTATATCGATGGTCACAGCCATTCCTGTATTCTCAAGATGCAATGTTCGTGTTTGAGCCTCTCTCAATTCAGCCCAGGTTGCATCCACCGGAGCGGTTTGTTGAGCTGTGAAACTGGCAAGTTGTACCATATAAAATGGAAAATCAGTTCCCCAACGATTCCGCCAGTCGGTAATCATCAATGGCATCAACTCACGATACAGATATGCTTGTCCGGTATTAGCCTCACCCTGATACCAAATGGCTCCCTTTATGCTATAGGGAATCAACGGATTCAGCATTGCATTAAATAAAAATCCGGGAATATTCGGTTCATTAGCTGTATTTACAGGCATTTGTGGAATATCTTTTATATTCAAGGAAACCTGATATTTCCAATCACCGGCCAATGGTATAGCGTCTGATTGAGAACGATGGAGTGAGATACTTTCAGGACTTCCATTTATACCACCCGTACCTCCTGTGTCCATCACACGCACAGCAATCACCGCCTTACCACCTTTTACCAATTCTTTGGGTACTTTGTAGCTTCTGGGAGCCATCCACCCCTCGGTGTGTCCCACTTGTACGCCATTGAAATAGGTGAAATCATTATCATCAATTACTCCGACATTCAACGTCAGTTCTTTGCCCTCCCATTTTGCCGGAATATCTATTGTTTTTCTAAACCAAACGATACCATTAAAGCCTTTCAAGCCTTGTTCCTGCATCAGCCCCGGCACTTTCATCGTTTTCCATGCACTGTCTTCAAAGTCTGTGACTGTCCATACAGCTCTGCCATCCACAAATCCTTTGTCTATCTTTTCAATCTCTTTCTTCCAGTCTTCCACATCTGAATGGAATTTCTTTTCACGATCTTCGGATGAAATCGGAAGTCCTTTCAGTACCTCCAGTTTCTTCTGCATATCCGGCATGGTTGCCAAAGCCTCTTTACTCGTCCATGTTTCAATATAAGTACCTCCCCAGGAAGTATCTATCAGTCCGATTGGCACATTTTGATACTTATGCAAATCGCGCCCGAAAAAATAACCGGCTGCCGAAAAGTCTGCCACACTTTTTGAAGAGCAAACCTGCCAACCATTACCTGCTGCTTTCATATCATTTATGGGCAATGGACTTGTTGCTTTCTCTACCAACAAGAAACGAATATTCGGATAGTTGTTCGCCTCCTCTTTCTCTTGTTGATAGTTCATCACTTTACCCCAACCTTCTACCTGCATTTCCATATTGGATTGGCCGGAACATACCCATACTTCACCAATCATCACATTATTCAACTTTACTGGTTTCCCGTCAGAAATAGTTATCGTATATGGCCCTCCGGCGACCGGAGTATCTACTTTAGTCTTCCAATTCCCTTGTGCATCAGCCTGAATAGTATATTTCTTCTGATCCCATGAGGTAGTAATTTCTACTTTCTTATTGGGTTTAGACTTACCCCATACAGGAGCTTGTGTTTGTTGCTGCAACACCATATTATCAGAGAATATGGGAGATAGTTTTATTTGTGCAAAGACATTACCTCCACACATTAAACACCACAAAATACAGATCAAAGTCTTATTCATATCTGTTTTTCATTTTATTAATTAGTATAAAATTATAATTTATGAACGAACAAAATAGCATTTACCACTAATATGTAACCTTTAAAATAATAAAAAAAGAACCATTCCTCTTTTCACTAGAAATGGTTCTTTCGATTATTTACTACAGTTTAGCCTTACTCTTCATAAAGTTTCTCCCAATTATATACACGATAAAAGTAAGGACGATAAAGATCTGCACTACCCACTGCATTAAAGTTACCACCAAAACCATCAGCCGGATCTGTATTTGTAGAAAACACTAATTCACCTGCCCGTGATAAATGAGGATGCAAATTTACCATATACAAATTGCCATAAGTCTGTACCCCTAGTTTATCTAAAGTATTGGGGAATCCAAACAATGTTTTGCGATCTGTAAAAGGTCCATAAGGTTTATCACTTCGGAAAATATACATTTCATGCCCAAACCATTTAGCTTGTGCCACCATGTAGTAACTATCTCCTTTTTTAAAAACCCAAGGCATACTGCAATCCGTTTCTTGAATTTTGGAAAGAGCAACCTGTTCTTGAGTTGGATAAGTGTTTTGCCAAGAATATTCTCCATCCTCATTGCATACATAATATTCCCATGGACTATCTAAACTATGTGTAGCCGTACGCGCAACTATTATATCATAATTATTATATGAACCATACAAATAAATATGCCCGTCTTCATCTTCATACAAAGTAGAACCGTATCCATAGACATCAGCATCATTAAAATGATGATTTGCACTAATGAGTTTCAAATAGCTTTCATCACCCGGTTTTCCTTCCAAGCTATAAGTAGCCAAACAAATACCTTCATGTCTCATCAGATGTTCATTATCTGTATTATCCACTCCATTCCAAAGAACTTGTAATTGATTATTATACACAGTAGCATCACCAGCCCAATATAACCAATCTTGATCGATCTCCCCTTCCTGTATCTGTGCTTCAGATCTGCTAGCTTTAGGATGACGAATATGAGTACGTGCCTGATAATAGCGCGGAGCATTAGGATCGGTTGTTTGAACAAAATCGGCTAACCAAATAAGATTTTCTTCTTTATCACCAGGTGTCTGCACCATAATAGTGTTACGAGGGAAATTTACTTTATTTCCATCACGTGACCGAGTTTCTCCATCTACAACTCCATAGAAGCTATCATTAAATGACCAAAATGTGTTTCCATCAGGCAACTGCGTCGTTAACACTCCATCACCTCCATTCCATCCTAAAGTACGAGTAAACAACTTATCGTATTTTTTATCTTTAAAAGATACCACATAGTCGTTCCGCTCTAATAATTCCAATTCCCAGGTTGGATCTATATTATTCAATACATTCTCCACCGCATCATCCTGCGGGCTGTTCTTATATTCCAAAGGAAAGGCTTCAAATTTGTCGCAAGCCTCAAATGCTCCACATAACAAAGAGAGCAATAAGATTTTTCCAACTTTATGTTTATTCATAACTATATCTTTTATCAGTTAATTAGAACGTCAATTGCACACCTAAATTCACAACACGTTGGTTCATGTATGCATCACCTGCTGTATTTGTCTTAATTTCTGGGTCTTGCTGATATTTATCATAACCTGTAAATGTCAATAAATTGTAAGCATTCACATAGAAACGAATATTATCTATAGCTTTCGGCAATATCTTCTTTGGAAGTTGATATCCCAAATCGATTGTTTTCAAACGAATATACCAAGCATTAATCAACCAAAAATCAGACATATAGGTACTGGCACTATTAATTGTAGAAGGATTGGTTGTCAAACGCGGGAAACCTATTTCTTCACCATTCTGATAACGTTCCAATGTCCAACGACTAGTATGGATAGGCTGGAACTGACTCTTGAATGACTCAATACCTGTACCGTTAATAGCAAAACTATAATCAAATGACCCCTGAAACAATACATTGAAGCTAAATCCACGCCAATATCCACCAAATGACCATCCTAAAGTAGTAGAAGGCAAATTGGGTTTACCAATAGCACCTTTATCATAATCATCAATCGTTCCATCATTATTTAAATCGTCATACTTCAAATCACCAGCTTGTACAGGAATATCCGTGTAAGGAGTTGCCGGAGCATCTGAAGCACCGGATTGTATCTTTGCAACATCTTCCGGAGTATAATACCCGATCCATTTATAACCAAAGGGTTGATTTAATGGCTTTCCGGTCTCTGCCAACCATGGATATTTTTGTTGAGCTTCAGCTTTATAATCTACCTTATTCTTTGCATAAGAAAATACCAGATTAGTATTGAAATCAAAATCACCAAAACGATCTTGATAGCTAATCTGACCGTCGAAACCTTGATTAGTAGTCCTTGCTATATTGTTTGGAGAGAAGCCGATACCAAGAACCAAAGGGACGTCATTTCTCGTCACCAATTGGTCATAACGCTTATCTAAGAAGTAGTCGATAGTAAACGAAAACTTATTTAAAAAATTCATATCCAAACCAACATCAAACTTCTTTGCCTTTTCCCAAGTAGCATTAGGAGTTCCCAAATCACCCTCTTTATAAGAGTCAGTAAATTTTGGATAATCACCAAAGGAGTAGCCATCACCTTTCTGATATACTTGATCGTACAAATAACGATTACCCGCTGCTACATCCGAACCAACCAAGCCATAAGAAGCTCTCACTTTCAAAAGTTGCACTTTATTTGCCAGCCAATCTACATTCTTAAAGAAATCTTCTTCCGAAATAGCATAACCGATACCTACGGCAGGAAAGAATCCAAAACGGTTTTTTCTTCCAAAACGGTCAGTTCCGTTATAGGCCATATTGAGATCAATCAAATATTTACTTTTATACTTATACCCCATTGTCAAGGTATATCCTTCAAAATTGCTAGGAACAGCCGCTGATACAAGACCATCTCTATCTACTGTAGTAGTCTGAAGATTATACAGAAACATAGCGCTGACATCATGATCTCCTCCATTAAATACGCGAGCATAGTTCACCGAAGCTTGAATATTCAAGTCTTTTGTAGCCTTTTCCGTACCACTGGTCACCGAAAACGTTCCATAATCATACACCTTATTCGGATTAATTACATATCCATTAGTCGACGAATCGTAATGATAGGTAGGATATTGAGATCGGTTTGCCTGACGATGATTTTCATCTACACTCGAATATGCCAAGCGATAATTGGCAGAAAGTCCCTGTGTCAAAAAATCCATTTTCCAAGTAGCTCCATACAGAATATTATTATCATTACGACGGGTACGCTTATATCCCTCATTTGCTAAACGGGCATTCAAGGTGGGTTTATATCCTTCCGTATCATTTAGATAAGCATAAGAGCCATCCGGATTCAATACTGGAGCTGAATAAGGATGCATTTTTGAGAAATCGTAAATTTCACCTGTTGCATTCATATTACAAGGTTCGTTGACATTCATAAAGCGTGATGATATATCCAAACGCATACTTAGGTTATCTGTCACTGCAAAGTCAATGTTAGTACGATAATTAAAACGACGGTAGAAATAATTGGAATTCACTCCACTATCCTTCGTACCAAAGTCTTTCACCATACCATCCTGTGTAAAGTAACCAGCAGAAACAAAATATTTCAACCTCTTAGAACCACCGGAAATATCTACATTCACATTCTCCTGAAAAGCATTTTTCTTAAAAATTTCATCATACCAATTTACATCCGGATGTCCGTAAGGATCAGTATGATCTCTAAAAGCCATAACATCTGCCTTTGAGAATGGCCTAGGCATACCATCATTCTCATAAGCTTCATTCACCAGAATAGCTGTATTGTATGAGTCCAAAAATTTTGGAGTACGCACTGGAATCTGCATACCACCTTCCAAACGTACATTGATTTGAGGTTTCCCTTGCTCTCCTCTTCGGGTCTTCACCACCAATACACCATTAGCACCCTTAATACCATAGATAGCTGTTGTAGAAGCATCCTTCAAGATAGATATGCTTTCAATTTCGTTCACATTGATTTGTGACAACTGATCGTACGTATACTGGACATCGTCCACTATAATCAACGGCTTATTGCCATCCGCATTCAATGAGCTCACACCACGAATAAAGAAATCAGAAGCATCCTTACCTGGCTGTCCAGATTGTTGTTGGCTAAAAAATCCAGGTAGCTTTCCTGTTAATGCATTTTGTAAGCTACTGGTCGGTACATTACGTATTTCACGTGCTTGTATACCACTTACAGCACCAGTCATCGTAAGACGCTTTGCTTTACCATAAGCCACTACTACTACCTCATCAAGATTTGTCAAGTCTGGCGTTAGCTCCACATTCCAATCACGTTGATTTCCTATTTTCACCGTAAGTTTCTTAAAGCCAATATAAGTAAACTCTAGCACTTCTCCCTTGTTCACCTTCAACTGATAATTACCATCAAAATCCGTAATTGTACCAATTGTCGCATCCTTCACTTTTACATTTACTCCCGGAAGCAGTTCACCATCAGTGGAAGAAACCTTTCCTCTTACTGTTATCGATTGTCCAAAGGCAAACGCAAACAGATTTATACTTAATAATATTAAAAGTATTCTTTTCATAACATATTACCAATTCGGGTTTTGAACCATATTTTTATTCTTTATCACTTCCGAGTACGGAATAGGATAGAAGTAACGTTTCACATTAAACGTAGTAGACAGTACATTTATCTTATTATAAGTCGTTATAGCACCGGAAATTTGAATATTTAAACCTTCCAGAGGTTTCGCGAAAACTTCTTCAGCTATTCTCCAACGGCGGATATCCCAATAGCGTTGTTCTTCAAAAGCCATCTCAACACGTCGCTCGTTCTGAATAATTTTACGCATATCAGTCTTATTTATCGACCCTAATGCTCCTAAGCCATAATTATCATCTCCATCGATACCCGCACGTTTCCTCAATGCAATAATAGCATCATATACATCTTGTGAAGGTGCCGACTGATATTCATTCAACGCTTCAGCATAATTTAGTAATACCTCTCCATAACGATACATCACCCACAAGTGTAGTGCTTCACTATCATACTCGCTTTTCGTTTTATAATCTTTCATGAACTTAGATATATAATAACTAGTTCGGCTATATTCGGCTCCTGAAGGATTGTTCGCTCCACCAAAATTTGTTTGAAGCTGCGTATTCAACCAAGAAGAACCATGATGCAATACTGTTAACTCTAAACGGGGATCACGATCTTTATACGGATCGTTCGAATTATATGTATATTTACTTTTATCTGTGGACTTGCCATCTTTCATTAAAAATGATTCCACTAAATTTTGTGTTGGATTAGTGTTTCCATATCCCTGCGCATTTCCGGAAAATCCCAATGGACCATTAGCTGTTTCAATACCTTTTCCTTTACCTATAGGACGAAAGAAAATCAATTCCGGATTACTTGTTGAGCTATAAAATTCGGTAGATATATTACGGTAATCAGCTGTCAAAGCTAACGTCTTTTTACCATTAGAACCAAACTCATCAATCAGTTCCTTGGCCGCTTGAGCCGCCAGATTCCATCGTTCCGGATCATAAGAAGCATATCCTATCAATTCATTTCCAGGTTCTATAGGTTTCTCATTAAACAACGGGCTTGCTGCATATAGCAATACTCTGGCTTTCATTGCCATACAAGCTTCTTTTGTAGGTGCATGTGCATAGTCGCCACCATCCGATATCGGTAATGAACGAAGATCATTTTTAATTTCATCCAGCTCACGAACAATATAGTCAACGCATTGAGCAAATGTATTCCGAGGAAGCTCTATATCATCATTCAAATCGTATACTTGATCACCCACCAAAGTAACACCGCCATAACGTTTCACTAATTCAAAGTAAAAGTGAGCTCTCAAAAAACGAGCTTCCGCTTTCATTGTATAATTCAATGGTTTTACCTCTCCCAACGCATTCGTATATTTCAGGTTGAAAGGCACTACGTCAATATTATTAATCAAGATATTCGCTTTACGGATTCCTTGATAATATTCACCCCATTCCATATCTGTTACACGAGTCAATGCCGAATAGCGTCCTATTAGCAATTTATAGACAGCTGGGTCATTATTGTTGACGGAGACAGCATCATCCGAAGCAGCATCCAAAAAATCACCATCCACCCGATTATATCCACTATATAAATGTTCATAATAGATATTGTTCAGAAATCGTCTGGATTGTACACCAGCCGAATCGACTCTGGAAAACAAATAATCAAGTGTGAATTGTTCCACCGGTTCTTTCTCATACCCATCGTTACAAGCCGAAGCCATGAACAACAAACCTGCACCTAAAAATGTTAAATATTTATTTCGTACCATACAATAATTCATTAAAATCTGATATTAATACCTGTACTAATGCAACGTTGTAACGGATAGCTTGTGAAGCTAACTTCCGGGTCAACTAAATCGCACGCAGACTTCGTAAACAAGTTCTGTCCATTGACAAACAGTTTTACACGCAAACCGCCTAAATTGTTACGACAAAATGAATCGGGCAGGTTATATCCCAAACTGATATTTTTTAGACGGATATAGTTTCCAGAACGTAACCAGAAAGAGGAGTTCCAGCCATTACCACGGTTATAATTATTTCCACCAGCCGTCAGTCTTGGGAACGTAGCAGTTTCAGCCGTTTCCGGAGTCCATCGTCCCAACATGTTTTCATAAGCCTGACCATAAAATTGACCATTTTGTTGGAAACCCTCGGTCAAAGTCACATCGCCTAAATAGTAATCACGATTATAAGCTCCTTGCCAAAGCATAGAGAATTCCAGGCCTTTCCACTCAAAACCTAAATCAATTCCAAAGTAAGAATACGGTTTATCACCGCCAATCACAGTACGGTCAAACTCATTAATTACGTTATCACCGTTCAAGTCTTTGTATTTGATATCACCTGGCTGAATATTTTTAAATCCTTCGATTACCGGACTATTTTCTATTTCTTCTTTGGAAGTAAAGAATCCATCGGCTACCAATCCGTACGTGACTCCCAAAGGACGACCTGTCTGACGCAGATATTCTTCCGGAACATACTGTTCGTCCATATAGAGTAATTTACTTTGATCACAACTCCAGTTAGCAGAAATATAATAATTGAAATTGCTCACACGGTCTTGATAAGTCACTGAGAGTTCTCCACCAAAACGACGTACCTTACCTATATTCTCTGCCGGATAATACTGTCCAATTAACTGGATACTTTTACCTCTGCTTTGGAGCAAATCAAAATATTTATCGTTATAATAATCTGCAGTCAGTTTCAAGCGATTATCAAATAATGATAAATCAACTCCCACATTCAACTTATACGCTTTTTCCCATGTCAAGTAAGGATTTGCTAACGGAGTATTTTCTGTTGTAAGATTTCCCATACCCAAGTTTGTTCCCATTGGGTAACCAGCTGCCACGTTGCTAGAAAAAGTTTGTCGATATCCATAATAACCTGAGTTATCCATACCATTACCCGTCTTACCAAATGTTCCACGTATCTTTAACTGATCCAACCAATTAGCATCTTCCATAAAATTTTCTTTGCTTATATCCCAGCCAAGACCAAACGCGTAGAAAGTTCCCCAACGATTACCCGGGGCATAACGATTGAAATAACTTTCACTCAAAGCAGCCTGTACAAAATATTTCTCCGCATAATCATAAGCTACGTCACCTATAATATTGGAAGGCAACTGTGGTAAATCATAATTGACCAATGTTTGACGAGTGTCGCTCATTAAAGTAGCTTTTACTCCATGTTTTCCAAAACGCCGGTTGTAGTCGACAGCAATCTGACCATACATCTGCTGATAACTAGTCACAGAATTAAAGAAATTAGATTGCGTATTTGTGGCCCCATGCAAAGTGTAGAATTCTTTCCCTTCTTTATCAAATCCATAAGCATATACCGGAGCACGTTTGCTTCTTTGAACATACGAACGGTTCTGAATAGAAACATTACCCACCATACGAACAGACAAACCTTGCACTAATTTACCAAAATCATATTTCAAGTTAACGCCTCCTACCATATCTCTCGCGCTATCCTTGATATAACCCGAATTAATCGATTGTGACATCAAGTTATTATCAAATGTTTTATTACCACCCCATGTTCCATTTGGGTTTTTTATAGGATAAGCATTATTAGGAGTATTATAAATAGAATTTAATAAGCTCCCATAAGATACACCTGGTTGATTGCCATCTTCCACGCGACCAAGCAAAGTTACTTTTGCTGTAAAGTCATCAGTAATATTGATGTTCACCTTCGAAGAAATCATATAACGTGAATATGATAAATTCGTATCATGTGCATCATTATCTGTGGGATTTGCAAACAACCCTTTTTCACCCTGATAACCTACACTTACAAAATATTGTGTAACCTTATTACCTCCTGTTACATTTAGATTATATGCCTGTGTAGTAGCATTTTTGTTCAATATTTCATCGAACCAATTTATATCAGGATGTGTGTATGGACTAGAATGTGTACGGAACTTATTAAAATCATCGTATGAATAAAGCGGATCCTTTCCGTCATTTTGTAATGCTTCATTCAACAAGTATGCATATTGATATGCTGATAGAGGTTTAGGAGTTTTCAATGCACTCTGCACACCAAAACGTCCCGTAAAAGATAAATGGATTCCTTCGTTAATAGGTTCTTTAGTTGTAATCAGTAAAGCACCACGCGAACTACGCATGCCCAAAAACATTGATGACAACGCATCTTTTTGTATAGATACCGACTCGATAGCTTCCGGGTCGAGTGAATATAATTCTCTCTGGATACCATCAACAACTACTACTGGACCATTACCACGTGAACCGACACCAAATTCTGTGTTGTCACTATAAAATCCCTCACCAAATAAAGGAACGCTACCAACCAAATCATTTCTTGAATTAGCAGCAATCTGATGTGCACGAGCTCCTGCATATTGACTTACATTCAAACCTGCCATACGACCTTGCAAGGCTGGTAAGATGGTTGTCCCCATCATAGACGACAAGTCGTCCGTGTACACAGTAGCAGCAGAGCCTAAATAGTTTTTCTTATTTTTAGGCTCATAAGGGCCACTAACGGTTTCTCTATTTTTAATAAATTGTTCATTTAATGTCACCTTGAATACACGCTCTGTATTCTTCAACTTATTAACCTTAACTTCTTTGTGAATGAATTCCGGATGTGACAAACGCAATACATCTCCTTTTTTCATTTGAAATGTAAAAACTCCATCAATCCCTGTTATAACTTTGAAATCACTATTTTTCATGGTGATCGTTACATCCGGAACCGGATTACCATATTGGTCAACCACCTTACCGATAATATTAGTACCACCTACTTCCTGCGCAAATACTTTCGGAGACATCATTCCCCAAAGCATACCCATAGCAAGCAATACAAAATAAAACCGTCTACTTATTTTAGTTACTATATTATACATATAATTTATCTATCTTTTAATATTAATAAAAAGAACATGATGGCTTTATTCACAAGCAAGTTCGCAAATAAAAGGTTCCTTGTCACCTTCTATCTCTCCCCCTTCCGCAGCTATTTTATCATCAGTACTCGTAATACTAAGCGTACCATCCTCATTTGTAAAGATGTACTCAATACGGGTAATCGTTTCCCCCTCTTGAATTCCAAAATATTCTGCCGGCCAAATTGTTAAATTAAAGATATTACTAAGAATACTGTCTTCCTTAGGCATCAACGTCTTTGCACTCTTTTCTTTTACTTCATATGTATTGCCATTATCCGTATATGCAATAGCTTCCAGATAAACAGCAACATCCTTAAGTTTATTTTTATATGTATCACCTAGGAAAGTGAATGTCACAAAGTCATCTTGTAATGCTGCTAGCGGTTCAACTTTATTATAGTGAAAAGCACAGAAATCAGTAACTTCACCTACTCCTTCTACCACTTCAAAGCAGTCATTACTAGACACATACTTCTTGTATTTCATACCATGTTCGTCATTTGCAGGAAAATCGTCTTCTGCAAAATTAATGAAGAAAGCAGGCTTAAAACGGAGATTTTTAGGTCCGGTTTTACATTTCAAAGTTATTTTGATAGTAGCGTTTTGATGCTCAAGCATCGTATAGATCTTATTCGTACTAAAGGCTACCCATTCCATATCGTTCAAGACATTGGTACCCACACCATATTCAGCCCTTAATACTTCCGACCAAGGTACATCCGCATTTTTGGGCACTAATTGAGGGTCAACAGGTGACATGGGAAACAGAGTTACTCCATCTTCCTTACCTGTAGCCGTATAGGTCACAGTTGTATTCTCACGTGCATTCCAACTTTTCGGGACTAAAATTGCCATAAGAAATTTTCTCGTTTGATTTTCTGCACATTCGATATGCGCATCAATAGTAAAAGTTGCAATTTCTCCTGCTTTTGCCCAATAAATGGGATTCTCTTCCGTTCCTTGGTTGATATTGACCTTATCAAGATAAACACATCCGACTACAACAAGCGCCATCAGAATACTACTGCCTACCCAAGCAACCCTATTTTTTTTGATATTCGTTTTCATAAAATTACCTTAAAACATTATTCTGTTACTTGCTTAAAAGTATAGATATACTTATTTGTATGACATCCCGGACTCAAAGTGATGGTCATCTGACGTTTTCCATTTACTGTTCGAAACCCAATAAGTGTCTTTATTTCCTTCTCTGTCCCATTTTCTTTAAAAAAAAGATGGAACGGATATATAGGATCATCTACACTCCAGCTACCATTACCTTTCACGATAAAAGGTAAATAGTTTTCCATTTTGTATGTATTATCTTCATTCAGCACAATATGGAAACGCGTAAAATCCATCATGTCCGTAATGTCTACTCCATTTCGAGAAACAGCCGACAATTGCCAGTTGGCATTTATGTTTTTAGCTACTTCTGAATAACTTTCAGGAGTTATTTCATCTTTAAATGTATCGCAAGAGCTAACAGCTACCGCCAATGTAAAGAAAACCCCCATTGTAAATCGTATATTTAATTTCATATTATACTCTATTTCTTAGAATTATTCGTAATAAGGATTTTGTATCAAATCTTCAGACTTCACCGTTTCTTTATAAGGAATAGGAAAGAAGTACATCGCTTTACGGAAAGTATGTTTACGTACTGGAATCTTCTTGCCCTTTTCTGTTACACTTTTCGTAATTTCGAAACCATACATCTGCTTATTCTCTGTTTCCTCAGCAATCATCCAACGGCGCACATCAAAGAAACGATGTCCCTCGAATGCCAACTCGATGCGACGTTCCAACCGAATAGCATCTCTCATTTTTTCATAATCCCTATCTATCCCCTCTGCCAATCCGTATCTGCCATCCTGTCCAGGGTCGATACCGGCGCGTTCACGAAGCAACTTCAATACAGCACAAGGACTGATAGTATATTCACCTAAAACATCCACATGATCCGGACCATAATATTCATTGGCGGCTTCTGCATAATTCAACAGAATCTCAGCATAACGAATCAAGTCAAATGCTTGAGAAGTACCTACAAACCAATTTCCCGCTAATTGACGATGACTAAATTTACGAATATAATATCCAGTCGGCGTACCGCTTCCAAAAGCATCGGTAGTTGATCCTTCCCCTTTATGAGTATAGACAACGTGGTCTTTGTCTCCTCCACTCATCATTACACTACCATTCCAAACAACCGTATTGGCAAAACGTGGATCACGTCCTTCTGCTGGCTTCAGTGGATCATAAGGATATTTATTGCTAGTTCCTACAGGCTTTCCATCTTTCATAGGGAACTGTTCTACCAAGTCATGATAAATATAGCCACCATTACCATTGCCACCACAAGTAGGAGGCCCAAACAATGCTTCACGCTGATTTCCTTCTCCCGGTCTACATTCGAACAATGCTTCACAGTACGTTCCATTCGGATAATTCACTCCATTAGCACCATCCGGCACTGTACCAAAGTCGTTGTTATGGAAGATTGCATAAAATCCCCATCCCGGTTCAGAGCTTCCTGGATTGTATCCTTTAGCTTCTACATGGCGTATGTAGATAGAATAACGGTTCAACTTTATCACATCAAGAGCTGCATCGACAGCCGCCTTCCAGCGTTCTTCTTTATATTCAGGATAACCAATCAACTCTTTGGGGCAATTAGTAGCTATGCCAAAATCACTGCCATTGAATAATTTACTGGCTTCGTACAAACGAATACGTGAAATCAGTCCTTTACATGCTCCAGCTGTAGCACGTCCATTATCCATACCACTGAACACAATAGGCAAATCTTTCGCAGCCAATTCACATTCATCTACAATGTATTTCACACAATCAGCATATGTGTCACGCTTTGTTTTCATATCATCTGCGACCTCATATATGGTATCACCAAGCAAAGGCACTCCACCATAATGACGTAACATCATCGCATAATACCATGCGCGCAAAAATCGGGCTTCTGCCTTATACTGGACCTTAGTAGATTCAAGTAACGGAGCACCATCTACGTACTTCATAAATAAATTCACTCTTCGGATATTAGTATACGCCTTTTTCCAAACATCATCTTCTAATACATTCAGCGAATTAAGAGTTCCGGTAGCAAACATCACATCATTGGTTACATCAGAGACAACTTTATAAGCAGCCTCATCACAAGCAGTTTGTAAGCCTCCATGCTCTTTCGTTACCCCGAAAACATTAGTTGTGTATCGATTAGGCTTAACATCATAACCAACATCTACATAAATTTGAGAAAGGAAACCTGCCGTATATGCACTATCCGTAAAGACAGACTCCCGATCAAGATCTGTCGTTTCAATTTGCTCTAAATTAGCGCAAGATGAAACCAACCATACACCTGCAATAGGTAAGAATAAATAAAATAAGCTTTTCATATACAATAGAAATAGCGGTTAATAAATCGTTTATAAACTCTGTTAACAGTAAAATTCATTATTATTAGTTTTTTTTATCATGTTGCATTTATATTTTATAAAGTAAGAACGATTATAACAGACTATACCACTAAATAAAAATGTATTTTTTCAGTGGACTCAATACCTTCACAGCAAAATCTATAAAAGTGTTAGAAGCAGATTAAATCTTTGTCTGATACTTATTTTTGTATCTGGATCTGCGAAAAAATAGGAATCATTACAGACTATCTGTATGAACAGTATGACATATTCTAATTTACAAACAACGAGATAGCCATTTTTAATTACGGCATTCTACCTCTCATTTAAATATTTATTTAGTAAATTCATAATCAAAGGCTTGAATTTCAACCGGTCCAAGTAAACCCGAAGACTGCAATGGTGAATCAGCTTTCCACGGATTGATAGTTGTCCACGTCGGACGCTGGTCTTCCGGAAGAGATTGGTCACCAA
>OKSF01001536.1_pt1 | contig 18365 bp, 24 predicted proteins | sample 1606061 | NCBI WGS metagenome assembly OKSF01 (sample SAMEA3541567, study PRJEB24748) | human gut metagenome | biome: human gut; feature: human-associated habitat; material: faeces | place: China | collected 2012 | reverse complement strand
GGTGGTTCATATGAACCACCCTTGACGCTCATTTTTCGGAATGTATGCTGTAACAGCATGGTAATCGCCGCCCTGTTTCTCTGGACAGATAGGAAAGAACACAGTCATAACTTATACAAATAGAAAGAAACCCTTCAAGGGTTTCTTTCTATTTGTCACACATTCAATACTCTGACTATTCTACCTAGTTTGCATATCCAGAAGAAATGAAAAACGAATCAATCACAGTAACTCCATCATTTTCATAGACCGGAATCTCATGGTCATACGGAACATAATCCGGAATATTATGCGGAAGATCCGATGTTTTAATGTAGCCCTCTGCTCCATTTTTTCCAATGGCAGAGATTAAATCTACGTCTACATTCAGATGCTTTACAGCCATCGCTTCTCCATAAGTTTCTCCGACAGAATTAGTATGAATCTGATTCTCTTCACTAATTAAACCTACATCGCTATTAGAACGAGTAGACATCGTATAACTTACATTTTCCAACTCAACTTCCTTCATCGCTCCATCACTACCCATGTAGTAAGTAGTTCCTTCGGCTGTATACTTTCCCTGACCACTTGCTTGTCCTGTAGTCGCGGTCACACCCGTGCTCAAGGCCCCATTGGTCACAGGACCTCCATACGAAGCTAATGCCTGGCCTCGATAAAGCTCTGCAGATGCTTTAACGTAATTTGCTGGAACCTGTGTACCATCCGTAGTCAGTATGGTTGCTGTCGAACGAACTAATCCCTTAGAAGCCGTTATTGCGGTTCTACTATGATACTTAATGTTGCTCTTGCCAGTCACGGTTGCTGTCCATTTAGAATACTGCCAATTATCTGCTGCAGCTGCCGCAACAACGCAAATAGCACTACATAACAGCAACGATACTAAACGTTTAATCATATTCTTCTTAGACCTCATAAAAATGCTCCTTTCTATGCTATTTTACCTAATCTTAAAATTTGTAATTTATTCCGTTAACGAAGTAGCTGCAACCATAGTATCAGTCGAGGAACTTTCTTCGGGTCCATAAATATGGAAAGTATCAATGACCGTGACACCATCAGATGCATATACAGGGATATCTTTACTGCTATCGTCATAAGTCGCGGCTTCATCAAGCGTTTTCGGCCCATTCATTTCACTTGCTCGAATATATCCTTTTTTACCATTGACACCAATAGCGGAATAAAAATCTAAATCTCTAATCTCAGAAGAATCTTCAGTAGTGGCATTACCCATTGTATAGCCATTCTCATTTACGAAAATAGCATCTTTATCTTGTGTTTCCTGATTATTATTCGCCATAGACGAACGAGTTGGCTTTGTCATTGATGGAGTTCTGGTAACTGTCAGTGGTTTATATTCTCCACCTTCGTAAAGTTTCAGAAGGGCTTGTCCGTAATATGTTTCTGTTCCATAAGAAGCATAGCTAATGTTAGAAACCAAATTATTTGCATATTGTGTATTTTGAGTCCAACTAGAGCTGCCTACTACTTCGCCATTCGAAGTCATAATTGTAGACTTAATCATCATATAGCCAGCTGGCACAGTATTTTTGCTTACAGTTGCTACTGTTCCTCCTCCAGCTAATTTATTAGGTGCAGTGCTTGACGTATTTAATGTCGAATATGCCTGATAATCAATTCCCGCCGCCGAGCACTTGAAAACAGTGCTAATGGTAGCCGATGCAGAAATGATGAGCGCACTTGAAAGCATTAACGCAATTATTCCAATTCGCTTTTTTTTCATAAAGACACCTCTATAGTCTATAAACTCAGTATTTTACATAACCACTAACCGAAATACTCTGTGAGGAATTGTTTCTCACTGCAAATACATAATTGCCACGAGTATCAACCTTAATGGTCTTATCAAAAGTGCCATTATTCACGGTTAAATAATGAAATTTCCCTTTGCTATCAACCAAACCAAAATCTACGCTTGCAGAGAATGGAGAGTATGTAGCTTTAATCGTTACAGTTTCCCCAGCTTCCAACGGGAAACTCTTATCTGCCCGCAAGATAGATTTAGCAGGAACCGTCATATTAAAGGACCCCGAAGCACGTTCAAGGCTCAGTTCAATTACATGATCTCGATGCTCAACGTTTTTCGGAGCAATATCAGCTGCATTAGCTGACATACCCACCCCGCTAACGATAAGTACTCCTGCCAAAATAGATCCGAAAATTTTCTTAACTCTCATTGCTACCACTTCCTTTCACAAACGCCTACCAATCTACCGAAAAATCTCCAGAAAATACAACATCATCTTCTTCTGTTTCCATTTCGGAAATTGGAACTTCATTTTGTGGCTTATTAGTGTTATGTAAATGCAGCAGCATAACACCCCCCACAACCAGCAATATAACTACAACGCAAGCTATTAGGCCCACTAAAATTAGTTTGATCGTGCATCCATCCAAATGTCGTATTTTTCTGTCTGGTTTTCTTCGGAACCCTCTAATACGTAAATTGGCTGGATATATTCACTTTCTGGATCTGCGTAGAAAGCATCAGAAACAGAATCGACCAAAATACTGCTTGGAGCCACTTCAGCATTTAGGGTGTACTCATTTTCGCTCAGCGATGTTGCTACTTCATGATAGTTCTTACCTTCAACATCAGCATCAACCAAGGTATATTCATTTGCAAACTTGTCAACGCCAACGATTTCTCCAGTCCCTGATACGGAAATGCAGATACGAAATGTTCCATATACAGGTTTTCCGGCAATCTCAGGGTAGAAATATACATTTTTTCTGAGAATTTCTTCTGTCCCTTGTGTTGCATCCCCGGTCGATGTCGTACCAACCTTCGCGTCCCCTAGCTCCTGCAGCGGGTACAGATTGTTGTCCGCAATAAACTGCTCAGCTATTTGGATGGCATCGGCGTCCGACAGTGTGCCTTCCTTTGCATCAAAGTCGATTGGTTTTTGATAAAACCATCTGCCGGTTTGCGCATCAATTCCAACTGTAGTTCCATCAGATAATGTATTTCCGGTTGGAAAAGTTCCTATATCAGATGAGGACACCTGAAATAAATCTTCGATTTTTTTCTTTTCCTGATTAATGTTAACCGGTTTCAAACGATATACAGCCAACGATTGGCTCGCGTTGTCGATCTCCGATTCGGCAGCATCCGCGATAGATACACGGGTATTCGCTGTTACGATGTTTCCAACTGCAGGGAGATTTAACTTCGGAATTTGCTCATCCTGCGGTTCTGCAAAATGCAAGACTGTTACGACACATAACATCACTGCGACACATGTCGTGACAAAGATTTTACGGTTTTGAATAACGAAATTTTTCATGCTACACGCTCCTTCCTGTGTGTGGAATTGTTTCTGTAACAATAATACTAAAGGAATTTTTCGAGCTACTATAAGATGGTGCCGCGCTTGTTGTGGTGATATAATCATTTTTGGCATTGGTATATCCCATTACACGTGCAATAACATCGTTCTTTTTTTGCTGTGGTTGGTAGACTCTAGTCGCTCTTAGGAATGCGTTCACTACAGTCTGATTCTGTAGATTTTGGCCAAACATATAACCCTCACGGCTGTCCAAATACATCGTAGATGCATAGCCCAATTGCAAACGAGTTCCATTAAAGGTATTGTATATTCGAGTAACCTCGGATGACAATCCATTATTAGTCATCCAGTTGCATGAATACATTACCACATATCGGTGTTGTGTTCGGATAGCCTCTTTCGGAACAATTGTGCTGTCATACGACATCGGACCATTCACGTAACCGTGTCCAGAAAATGCAAAAATCGTTTTCGGTGAAGCATTCAGCCTGCTCTTTAATGCAGACGCAGTGACTTGACTGTCCTTTAACAATGTTCCAGAGTAGTTATATGAACTTCCAAATACAACAGCTAATTCGGTATTTAATTTCGAAACATATGTAGCACCAGCACGATCGGGCTCATCTAGATAATCATTAATTCCACAAAAGGAGCCGTTCACCGTTACCGCAGATGCGGATCCTATCATCAATACTGCTCCCATAAGGGAACAAACGATGGTTTTTAATCTTCCCCTCATAACTAAACCTACTTTCCAAAGATCTTGAAGCGATTTTATTACTTTTGTTCTCACCGGTAACGTTGTCATACTTCGAGCCTATAATGAGACTCCATCCGTATTTATCTCAATATTTTACATAACCACTAACTGAAATACTCTGTGAAGAATTATTTCTCACTGCAAAAACATAATTTCCTCTGGTATCAACCTTAATGGTCTTATCAAAGGTGCCATTATTCACGGTTAAGTAGTGAAATTTACCTTTGCTATCCACCAAACCAAAATCGACGCTTGCAGAGAACGGAGAGTATGTAGCTTTAATCGTTACAGTTTCCCCTGCTTCTAACGGGAAACTCTTATCTGCCCGCAAAATAGATTTAGCAGGAACCGTCATATTAAAGGATCCCGATGCACGTCCAAGGCTCAGTTCAATTACATGATCTCGATGCTCAACGTTTTGGGGAGCAATATCAGCCGCATTAGCTGATACATTGACCCCATTAATGATAAGCACTCCTGCCAAAATAGAGCCGAAAATTGTCTTAACTTTCATTGCTACCACTTCCCTTCACAATCGCTTACCAATCTACCGAAAACTCTCCAGAGAATACGACATCTTCTTCTGTTTCCATTTCGGAAATTGGAACTTCATTTTGCGGCTTATTAGTGTTATGTAAATGCAGCAGCATAACACCCACCACAATCAGCAATATAACTACAACGCAAGCTATTAGGCCCACCCGTAAATGGTTTGACGGTTTTTCTTTTGCTTCATCTTCCGTTTTAGAAACTTTTTGCATATCTTCAGCCGTTTTATCCGATAGCAAATAATCCACGGATACATTATACAGCTCACTCAATGCTCTGAGTTTCTCCCGAGAGGGAACCGCTAACCCGATTTCCCACCTTGATATAGCCTGACGAGATACATTGATCTCCTCAGCCAGCTGAAGCTGAGATAAACCTTTCTCCTTTCTCAAGCGAACTAACTTCTCTGCTGTAGTCATTTATTACACCTCTATATTACCCACATATTCGACTAAAATAAACCAATCTACGATTGCATTTGAGCAATTATAGATTGCATCTCATGCAATTCTCTAAATTTCACCTATTATAATACAATCTCCATTAAAATATGTAAATATCAACCACTCTAAATGTCCAAAACACATACAGCAAAAGCCCTGGCGTTTTGTGCTACACCAGGGCTTATTATCATTGCTTACAGCCGTCTGAACCACTTCTATAATCTACTTCTCACAGCCTTTATCTCCTAAAGAACCTGCTTAACCAGCTCCGTCCTTTCGGCGCTGCCCGATCCTCCGGCACGTCGGCAGATGCACGATCTTCCCCACCGGCAAGCTGCTGCTGCATTGTCCCAGCGTGGAGGGCCTGCGCCGCACGCGCAGTTTCCTGCGCTGCCAGCAATGCAGTGCTGCACTCCGCCAGCCTCGCGTTTAACTCTCTGATCTGCTCGTCTTTCACTGCCAGCTGTGCTTGCAGCGTATCAACAGTAGTCTGTAAAACGCCAACTAAATCGCAAACTTCATGGTTTGCGGTTTGCGATTGGTTGGCGTTTGTGGTTTGCGATTTGGTTTGCGATTGCTCATCGCTAACCGAATTTTCAGTCACTATTTCTTGCTGTCTTTTTTTCTGAAAAGCCATTTTTATTAACTTTTCTTGTTGGTTTTCGATCGCAAACTGGTTTCCGTTTTTTCGCAAACTTGATCGCAAACCAAGGTTTGCGATTTGCTTACTTACAGCAGTCTTTGATACGCCCAATTCGTCCGCAATTTCCTTGATCGTTTTGGCCATCTGGCACACTCTCCTTAAAACAGGTCGCTATGCGAACCAGTTCTAATCAGCTTCAAGATCAGAGCGTCGCGCTCAATCTTATACACCAACAGCCAATCCGGCTGAATGTGACACTCTCTCATGTCTTTGTAATTTTTCGAATTGGTCAGCGCATGATCTCGGTAGGCAGACGGCAAAGGCTTCTCCTCGCACAGCAATTCCACGACAGCACTCAGCTTTTGCGGATCGCAGCCACGCTTCACCGCCAGCTTATAGTCTTTCTTGAACTGCCCCGTAAACTCCGGTTTAAGCATTAAGGGCCTCCATCATATCTGCCACACTGTCGAACGGACCGTGCATATCTTCGTCATTCTCCGCTGCTTTCATCGCTGCATAAGTGATGTCGTTCGGCTCGTCCAGACGAACTTCAAACGGCAATCCATGATAGCGCAGTGCCTGACGGTAAAAAATGCCCGTAGCGGTGCTCAAATCCATGCCCAACGACTGAAACAAATCTGCCGCCTGCTTCTTCAGCTCCGGTTCAATACGAAGCGTCATATTACCCTTAGTTGCCATATAAAAGCACTCCCCTCAAAGCATATTACTGATATTCTACATCCATATTATATGCTTTATTTATTTGCGTTGCAAGCGCAATGCAAATAAAATTTACTTGTGATTATTACTCTAACAATCTGGCAACATCTCGTTTAGCATACACCACACGAGCGACTGTCACCAACTTCTTTTCCTCGTCCACCCAATAGAGCATTAAAAAGTTCTGCACTAAGATTTTTCGATACTCACGCTTCAACGGGCGGATTGGTTGATACGCCGGAAGCGCATACGGAAATGTAAGTATGCTTTCCGCAGCGTTCACCAGTTCCATAGCCAAACGATCTGCCGCAGCAGGATTTTGCAGCTCTCCACTGATATAGCGCACGATTTCAACCATATCTCGCTGGGCAACAGGCAGGTACTCCAGTTTATACACCCTGCTCCCCTCCAATAGCGGCTTTCATCGCTTTCAATACATCTTTGGAGGAATAACGCTGATCTGTCAGCTCGGCCTCTCGCTCGGCCTCTTGCAGCTTGAAGTAAACCTCGCTTTCAAATTGCAAGTTTTCAAACGCTTCCATGCTCAAAACGACCATATCACCATACCCATTTTTGGTTAAAAACACAGGCTGAGCCGTTTCATGCACTGTTTTGGAAATGTCCGCAAAGTTATTTCGCAAATCCGATACAGGTCTAATCATATTCATACCATCAACCTCCTTACTATTATTTTAGCGTAATTATGCTAAAATATCAACATCATTTATTTTCTGTTTTGGGCGGAAACAAAGCGTTAACGCAATCGGTCGCTAAATAATTCATGTACTCATCGTCCGGCATAACGTTGATCCGGCGAATACCATTCGCCGCACACCCAACCAGCAGCCCGGCATCGACCTCACTTTCCGCAAAAACCATGTGTTTTTCCTGCTCCTGCACCTGCTCTTTTCTGGTCTTTCCATGCAAGAACACTTCATAGGCTTCTTCTTCCGAAAGCCCGCGTTCCTTCGCAATCGCAGTCACCGCAGCCACAATCTCAGCTGCCTTACGCTGGCTCTCATCACCAGACAGCTGAACCATCTTCTCTTTGTTCGTATATTCGCGTAAATTCATTAAACCGGCCTCTTCCCACCAACGATATACTGTCTTTTTACTCAATCCAGTTTCTCTGATACACTCCGCTTTCGTCCCCTCTGAGTGCTCAGAACGCCACTCAGCTACCACAGATAGCTTGTCCGGCCTACCATTACCGTCCGTCCATTTACGCCCCTGTCGGCGCATACGAATATCTCGAATTGCTCTTGCTTCCTCCAGATGATCAGATTGCTTCTGACCATTCCTCCTGTTCTTCTCAATCTGAATACCGGTACGCCACACAATCGTATCAATCGGATATGTAGCATAGCTATCCGTATAAGCCTCCAGAGCGTGCATAACATCGTCCTCAGTGAACTCATCACCTTTTGTATTCATGAATGGAATAAGGCCGTATGCGTCCTCCTCGAGCGTTTCTCGGGGTACTCCACACTTCTGCGCATATGTCGCAAGAGTCATAATACACCAATATCTGTGTCCCTGTTCGGCACCCTCTTTTAACTTCCTAATCCACCAGTCATAAACTGCTTTCTTACAAGTCCATGTATTCCTCGGTCGCTTCTCCACAATACGCCGCTGATACCACTCTGGATACTTCTTCTTCGCATCTTCGAGCCGTAAATCAGACTTATAAACAAAGCTCACAGCACGATGATCCTCTGGCACAAACTTATTCAAATACTCTACTGTAACCTTTTCACCGACCGAAAAGGCACGGCAGCGACCACCATCTTTCGTAATCGTACCAACCACACGAAAACCCTGAAACAAACTCTCATACTGCACCTTATCATGCAGCGAGGACGCGCCCTGTGTCCATGCCTGCCAAGTCAGCCGCCTTTTCAGCTTCTCCAACTCCTCAACAATGTTCTTAAACATCGGAATAGGCTGCTTAAAGACATAATAAATATGGATACCTGAGCCGGAAGATACCAAATACGTAGGCCGCGGCAGACCCCAAACAAACTGCAACATCTCATGACCACGGTTGATCTGCTCCATAAAAAAATCCCAATGCTTCCGCTCCGTCATACCATCAAGATCAATAGCCAACGCATACATAAACCGAGCATTGGAGGACTTCCGACTCTTACCTGCATAACTGATCGGGCTCATAAGACAGAAATCATGTGACCCAACCATATCCGCAATCGTATCAAGATCATCAGTAATCGTCATACGCTTTGCACGCTTGCTGCCTTTCTCAATAGCAATCGCTATACCATTATATTTCCCGTCCTCATACTCACCGCGCTCCTCAAAGGAGCCCTCCGGAAAGATGTCCCGATAAAAGTCCATATAGTGAACTTCCTCAAACAGCGCTTTCAAAGCACCTAAAATATCATACATCCCCATGCACCTCCAGCCCCCTATCAGGGCGTTATATTATCAATACAGTTTTTTACCTTTTCCCGACAAAAAAATCGGTCGCTTTTCGACCAACTCCGGCCCCCCTCTGAGCACCCCTGCCAGCCCCCTATCAGGGCGTTATATTATCAATATATTTTTTCCACCTATTTCCCGACAAAAAAATCGGTCGCTTTTCGACCGTATTTGCTTGTCCATATTTTACAGTAACGGCACGAGGGTGTCAATCCCTCGTGCCGTGTTTCTCTTTAATTTCTTGGAGCTGCACTCGGATACTCTTTTTTCTCTCTACTACTGCTTTAGGTTGTGCCTTTAATGTCCTATTGCACGCCTGTACCGTTGCACCTAACGCGGTCACAGCATTTATTATCCGCTGCCACCGCTCCCACGTTAACCCTTTTACTCGTCCAAAAAACGATTTCTTCGTTTGAATATCTTGAGTTTCCTCAGTTACTCCCATACATTTCTCCATAAGAGTGTTTACTACGCCTATTAGCAGTTTCTTTTGTTTCTGTAACCTCTCCGTTTCTTTCTTAAAGTTCGAGATCATCTCTCCGGTGTCGGCGCATATTTGCTTCAGCTGCTCGTTTTGCTTCTTTAGCTCTGCATTCTCTTTCTGTATCTCCTGCACTTCGTCGACTTCGTTCAGCTGCGCGTTCTTGTCTGCTAGCTTCTGCATTTCCGACTTGAGCAGCGATATTTGCGATGAAAGCTCCGATATTGTCTGCTTCTGCTGTTCGATTGTCTGTCTTTGCTCCTCGATCAGCTGCGAGCTGCTCTCTTGCACGCTGCTCTGTTTGCTGACTTCGTGCATTGCCCTCAAACTCATGTTCCAAGCTCTCCTTTCCAAAGTCCATGTTATAATACTTCTCCAGCTTGTTATTGCGGATTTTGCATTGCTTTTCGCCCTGCTCTTGCCGTTTTAAGTCTGTAAAGGTAATATATTTGTGGCTGTCCTGCCAGTCTACGCCGTATCCTCGCTCATTCATATGCTGCACAAAGTCTGTACGGCTGGTGGCCTGTTCTCGGCAGTCCAATATCGCCAGCGCAATATCTTGCACATAGCTCTTTATCTCGCTCTGCTCGGCCTTTTTGAGCAACTGATAGGTGTCCTTGCTGAACGCTACCGTTTCCTCTCGCTCCTGTCCATCAAAGGTCTTTCCCTTTTCGGTAATATGCAGCCCGTATTTCGCACACAGCTGATCGGAATAATCTTTCATGGCCTGCAGCTCTGCCTTGCTCTGCTGGAGCTTATGGCCGTCTACATAGCTCACGCTGTTCACCACAAAGTGCGTGTGGATATGCTCCTTGTCCTCATGGGTAGCAATCAACACCTCAAAGTCCTGCCACTCCGGTCGTGAGGCTGCCAGCTGGCACGCGATCTGGTGCGCCTGCGCCGGATCTATCTTCTCGCCTGGTGCAAAGCTCTGAACAAAATGCTTGTAGGTTCGCCCTCCGTCCTTATCCCACAATAATTTCGTAACTCTCATTTCATCTTTAACTGTATCAGGAACGCAATTCAAGCCACTCAGCAACTTTTGTTCAGTTTTTTCCTCTTGCATTACATAATCGAGGACTGTGTTTATCCCAGCTTTTGAAGATACTGCCTTAATGACTGCCATACCATTTTCACCTCATCTAATACCGTCGGCAATTCTTTTTTGTAATCAATATAGCCGCGCTCATTAAGTCTTTGGGCGATTTGGTTGAGGTTCGTGCCCTGCCGTTTCAGCTCCGGCACGATCTCTTTGATACCGTCCGTATTTACAATCTCCTTACCCAGCACGCAGGACAAAATGTACCGCTGCTGGTTCATGCCGCTTTCAGAAATTTTCTGTTGCAGCAGCTCCCATTCCTCCTCACTAACTCGGAACGAGAGCTGCTTCGGTCTACTCTTATTTGCCATGACCGCCGTTATTCTCCCTTAAATTTTCTCAGTGCCTCTACATAATCTCGGATTGCTTCTACTTCTTCGGCCATACTCAACTTGCTCGGCTTCCAATCGTCCAGCCAATACTGCAATTCATCTTCAAAATCGAACGTGTCACCTGGCTCCATTTCGTATTCTTCACGCTGCTCCTCAAACTCCTCTGGGTGCGATTTGTATTCTTCGTTCTCCTCATAGAGTTCGATAAAATTTTCGAGGTCTGCGTTCTGCTCCAGCAAATGCCACAGCAGCGTTCTCTTATCATCACGCTCGAAGCCGCAGCGGTTGAACCAGTCCTCAGCAAGATAGCGTTCGTCCGAACCATTGGTGAAAGTGCCCTCGACAAGATCGCCAATGAAGCTCTCCAACAACTCAGAAACCGTCATGCCGTGGCTGGCTGCTTTTTGCAAAATGCGGTCGCAATCAGCATCGGACAATTTCAAAACGAGTGTCCGCTCTTTGATGGTTTCGATCTCTTTTTTCTGATCTTCGTACAACATGGGAAACCTCTCTTTCTTTCGTTCGCGGCGTTCTCCAAGCAGGGGATTGAAGGGGGTGCATCCCCCTCACAAGCTCTAAAGTGGTAACACTTTAGGTAGCTTGCAATATATCTCCCACACCTTCATTATACATGGTGGTAGCACTGCTGTCAAGTGTGGGAGATGGGCTTGCGTTAGCAAGCCCCAGTGCGGCAGATTGCGCTCTTTCCTGTCGCTATGAATGGAGAAAAACGAGCGTCAAGGGCTTGCTTTTTTCGCCCCGTTCAAGCCGTCTGCGCAGCAGATTGGCGTGCAACGGGTAGAAAAAAGTGGTTCGCATGAACCACCCTTGACGCTCGTTTTTCGGAATGTACGATGTGCACCGGAACTCAATCGCTGCACTTGTTCTCTCTTAATTCATAGCAAACAGACGCAACCTCCTACTTCCCATTAAGCGATAAATACGGGCTTGCGGTAACGCCGACCAAAGCCACGCCGCAAGCCCAACAAACAAGGCCACCCGAAATCTTTACTTCGGCTGCATTTTTATTATATCTGATTTCACCACAACAAACAACTTTCACTGAGTTGATGTTTTCTCGTACCCACACTCTTCTTCTTTCTACCATTCTTGTAAAATTGCCTAAAACCATCTTGCTATATCAAAACATTTTTGGTATAATTATCCCATCAAAAAGGGAGGTGTATCCAATGGTTTATTGATTTTACACATAAACAAGTAAAACCAACTCTACATATTGATAAAATGATTGATAAAAAGGGGTGCGTTATGAGATCTTTATTCAAAAAATTTATTGCTATTATGACCCTTTCTACAATTTTTATAACTTCCGCCAATGCAGTATATGTATACAGATACCAACAAGAACAAACAAATTGGTGTTGGGCTGCCAGTGCACAAATGATGGGACACACCATGGGACGTGATGTTACTCAGAGCGCTATCGTTGATTATGTTTTAGGAACGATTGCTAACGTAACTAGTGGCGATATTGAAAATGAAAAAAAGGCTGTAAATTACGCGACTTTACGTAATACTACCCTCCGAAGATCAGCGCTTTCCTTTGCTGCAACAAAATCTGAATTAGATACTGGTGAACCTATTTATATACAACTTGCCTGGAATGTCGGCGGTGCTCATGCAGTCGTTGTATCAGGATATAATACAAGTGCCGGTACTTTAACCATTGTTGATCCCGCGAAAGGCTGTGGTACAAAATCTTTTTCTTATAATAGTATGATTACAGGATGCACTTTTCAATCTGGAACTGGAAAATGGAGTAACTCTATCACTATTTGACGGAGGTGACACTAAATGTGTGGCTTGAAGAAAATCATTTCGATGTTTATTCTTTTGACATTGAGCATTACTCAGGTATCTGCTGTTAACATTCCAATTGAACGTTTGAACGTATCCAAGGATTATGCCTCGGTTCAAACTGCTGGAACTGATATATGCAATCTTGTAAATACATTAACCGAAAGCTCTACTCTACATTCCAATAATATCAACTGGGATAACGTATATAAAATATATGTTGATGATAATGATATTTTTACGTTATCTTCCTATTCAAAAAACGATATTATAAATTCACTAGACTACATATGGAGTTACATGGATAATGTAAATAATCATAATATCAGAGTAACCATTTCTCGAGCGCAAATGCCAGAACATGAATTGGTTGACAATGGTGTTATCAATGAAACGACATATAATGAGTTAGCGAAAAAAGCTGGCACATGGACAGCTCCAGAAGCAGAGATTGATACCACGCAAACTATCGCAAACATTTGGAGTTATTTACAAAAAGCGGGTATCAGTGACACTACTGATTTTATCTTGGTCGGAGGTACCGCCAAAATGAAATCCTTGTTTGCTATTACTTTTGCGGACGGATACGCAGACAAGATTATACCTCTTGCCGAAACCAACATCGCCATTAATAAAAATAATGATACTCTAACTCTGAGTAGTTATGACAATACTGAAAACTTAGAACAACTCGATGTTGGAAAATCATATGATTTTAAGGTAATCGCTAAAGCATTCAATAGTATTGACCCCTTAAAAACAAATAGTACCGGATCGAATGGTTATACTACAATCAAAAATACTGTAAATATAACTGAAACTATTTTTATAGGCATTATCCTATTTGCCGCCCTTACAGTAATCTATATTCTTAGAAAAAAGAAAATAACCAAATAACTACATAATTATAAAAGCCCCGGTGTTCCAGCGCCGGGGCTTTTCGCATACTCAGTAAGCATTCTTATAATTCTCTGTCTATTGTCATTATAGCATATAACTACTGCCTTAGTAAATCTATCCTCACCGATTACCCTCAGCCCAAATTTCAAATTGAGTGCGTAAAACCTCCAGCGTACTTTCTACCTCCTCAGGCGTACCGTGCACTCTGATTTTTACCATGCCTCGACCTCGCTTTCTACGATCTACAATGCACAGCCTTTATCTCCGAAAGAACCTACTGAACCACCGTCGATTGTTCGGCGCTGCCTGCCCATTCGGCACACTGGCAGCTGCACGATCTTCCCCATCGGAAAGCTGCTGCTGAATTGTCCCAGCGTGGAGGGCCTGCGCCGCACGCGCAGTTTCCTGCGCTGCCAACAATGCAGTGCTGCACTCAGCCAACCTCGCGTTTAATTCTCTGATCTGCTCGTCTTTCACTGCCAGCTGCTTATCCTTTACTAATAGCTGCGCGTCCTTACGATCTAATTCTTTTTGTAACATTGAAATCAGCACTGTTTCAGAGGTTTCGCAAGTTTCGCAACTTGCTTTCGCAGGTTTCGCAACTTCGTTTCGCGCTACCCCCAAATAGTGTAGATATAGCTTGCGTTTTTGGCTTTCGCTAATTGCGAAACTTCCTTTCGCATCTTTCGCAACATGGTTTCGCCGACACCACCCGCGAATTGCCTGTTCAGACACCTTACATTCTGCCGCAATTTCCTTGATCGTCTTTGCCATCCGGCACACCACTCCTCTTAGAACAAGTCGCTGTGCGTCCCCGTTCTGGTGAGATAAAGGAACAACTCGCCGTCTGCCACCTCATAGATCAGCAACCAGTCTGGCGTGATATGACATTCCCTGCAACCAGAATAATCGCCAGCCAAACGGTGATCCTTGTTCCTCTCTGGCAGGGTTTCACCTTCCGCGAGTTTTTTGATGATGTCCGTCAGCAAAGACAAATCATATCCTCTCCGCTGCACTCGTTTCAGATCTTTCTGAAATTTCGTGGTCGGGCGTACACTGTACTTCATGCCAGCAACTCCTTCATCATGGCATCAACATCAGTGTAAGTTTTGCCGATTGCAGGATCTTTCTTCATTCTCTGGACCTCATCAATAGCCTCTCTCGTCTCGGCGTTCGGCTCATCCAGACGAATCTCAAACGGCAGACCATGATAACGCAATGCCTGACGATAGAAAATACCCGTAGCGGTGCTCAAGTCCAATCCAAGCGACTGAAATAACGCCGCTGCTTCTTTCTTCAGCTCCGGCTCAATGCGCAACGTCATATTTCCCTTAGTTGCCATGTGAAAACACTCCTCTCAAAAATGTATCGCCTATATTTTCTGCTTACAGTATACGCTATTATTATTTGCATTGCAAGTGCTTTGCGATATTTATTTTATCTGATTGCCGTTCTTCGGTGGGAACAAAGCGTCAACGCAATCTGTCGCTAAATAGTTCATGTACTCATCGTCCGGCATAACGCTGATCTCTCGGATACCGTTCGCAGCACACCCAGCTAGCAAACCTGCATCGACCTCGCTCTCTGCAAAAACCATATGTTTTGCCTGCTCCTGCAACCGCTCATCTCTCGGTCTGCATTTCAAATACCGATTATACGCCTCTTCCTCCGATATTCCTTCACTATATGCAATCTTTTCAGCTAACTCCATCAGTTCCTGCGCCTTTTCACGCCGCTCGGACTCTGATAAGCTCAGCATTGCCCCTGTCCTCGTAAACTTTCTCAATTCTGCTGCCTGCTGTGCCAATGTCATATCCATACGCTTATTCTCCCCTCTTGTTTTCACACCTAACCGGTTGTACTCCTCCACAATTCTTTTGGTCACATATCTAATAATTTCATCACCTTCCCCATACAAAGGAAATATTTCGCTATGATCCAGCCACCATTTACGAATTGTTGGATACGATAGCCCCGTTTGATCTTTACACTGCTTTTTAGTGCCATTTGGGTTCTGGCATTGCCATTCTTCTACAATATCCTGTTTGCTGGGTCTACCATTGCCTTCACGCCAATTTTTATTACCGTTAATCTCATCGCGTATAAAATTCATCAGTTTAACATGATCGGCTTGTTTTCTACCATTCCGCTTATTCTTCTCAATAGGAATACCTGTCCGCACGACAATCGTATCAATCGGATATGTAATATAGCTGTCCGTATAAGCCTCCAGAGCGTGCAGAACATCGTCTTCGGTAAAGGCATCACCTTTTGTATTCATAAAAGGAATAAGCCCGTATGCGTCATTCTCAAGCGTTTCTCGCGGTACACCACACTTACGGGCATATGTCGCAAGCGTCATAATACACCAATACCGATGTCCCTGGTCAGCACCCCCATAGATTTTTCCAATCCACCAATCGTACAACGCCTTCTTGCATGTCCATGTATTCTTTGGACGCTTTTCTACAACACGTCGCTGATACCACTCCGGATACTTCTTCTTCGCGTCTTCCAACCGCAAATCCGACTTATAAACGAAATTTGTTGCTCGATACTCTTCCGGAACAAACTGGTTCAGATACTCAACCGTCACCTTCCTCCCTACTGAGAACGCGCGGCAGCGACCACCGTCTTTCGTAATCGTACCAACCACGCGGAAACCCTGAAACAGGCTCTCATACTGCACCTTGTCATGCAATGATGACGCGCCCTGCGTCCAAGCCTGCCAAGTAATACGCTTTTTCAACTTCTCTAACTGTTCCACAATGTTCTTAAACATCGGGATCGGCTTTTCAAAGACATAGTACAGGTGAAGTCCTGTCCCCGATGAAATGAGATAGGTCGGACGTGGCAATCCCCAACCTCCTACCAGCACACCAGGCTCCCGAGCAATCTGATCCATAAGCTGCTGCCACTGTATCAAGCTCTCTAACCCATCCAAATCTATGGTCATTGCGTACATAAACCGAGCATTCGAGGATTTTCGACTCTTTCCGACATAGCTTATAGGGCTCATCAAACAAAAATCATCGGACGCTGCCATATCAGTAATCGCGTCAAGATCATCGGTAACTGTCAGGCGTTTTGCTCGCTTGCTACCTTTCGAAATGGTAACGGCAATACCATTGTACTTCCCGTCCTCATAGACACCGCGCTCCTCGAACGAGCCTTCCGGGAAGATATCCCGATAAAAATCTAAGTAATGCACCTCGTCAAACTGCGACTCCAACGCCGCTACAATATCAAACATACCATTCTCCTCCAGACCCCTCGCCCCCCTATTAGGGGCGTTATATTATCAATGAATTTTTTTTCACCATTTCCCGACAAAAAAAGCGGGCGCTCATCCGACCATTTTCGCCTGTTCTTAGTGTATCTCATACAGCGCGCAGCGTCAAGTCTCTGGACGAATAAAGGACTCCCGAGGAAAGCCTAATCCCTCGGGAGTCCTTTACCTCAAGTAACGGTGTACTCGACGCAGGAGACGATCTCGTCCGATGTATGCCCATGGGCTTTCAGCCATTCCATCAGCCTGGCAATCTCTTTGCCTGTCATCTCATCCAATTCCTCAGTATCTTCCTCTGACGCCATGCTGTCACGCACAATCTGTGCGGCAGAGGCAGCGTCCTCTGCGGTCGTTTCAATCAGCTTGGCGATGTTCTCAAGATACTGGTTGAGCTCTGCGGTTGTCATTTCATCCATTCGTATCACTTCCTTTTATTATTTTCATTCTCTGCAATTCTTGCACGTATACCCTTTGGTGGATCAATGATTTTCATTTGATTTTCCATTTCTTTTTTTAGTATCGGATCTTGGCTCAAAGCTTCTGATATGCTTTTGACGCTCTCTTTTATTTTTTCCCACTGTTCCATCTTCAAGCCTTTGACACCGCCAAAGATCGTAGCCTCTACTTCGAGATTGTTCACCCTATCTATTAAGCCCATCACTTCGCATGGCACTAATTTTTTGTATAGGTTACTATATTTCAAGAATGTCTCTGCTGCTTCTTTTATGGTTTTCAGTTGTCTTTCGTTTTCCTTTTCCAATCCCTCTATCTCTTTCGATGCGTCTTCTGCTATCTTCTCTAACTCCGCGTTGATCTTTTTCTGTCTCTCGATCTCCTTCATCTGCTCTTCGACAAGCTGCGAGCTGCTCTCTTGCTCGATGTTCCCGATCTTCTCGTTGAGCGACACTATCTCTTGACTTCGCTGCTGCAGCTCGCTCTGTAAGCGCAAGATTTGCGATGAAAGTCTCGAATTCTCCGCTTGAAGCCGTTCGATTGAACTGCTCTCTTGGCGTTTCTGCTGTTCGTGCATTGCTTGCAAACTCATGCTCCAATGTCTCCTTTCCGAAATTCATATTATAGTATTTTTCCAGCTTATTATTGCGAATTTTGCACTGTTTTTCACCTTTTACTTGGCGATTTAAGTCTATAAAGGTAATGTATTTATGGCTATCTTGCCAATCCACACCATACCCTTGCTCATTCATACGCTGCACAAAGTCTGTACGACTGGTGGCCTGTTCTCGGCAATCCAATATCGCCAGCGCAATATCTTGCACATAGCTCTTTATCTCGCCCTGCTCGGCCTTTTTGAGCAACTGATAGGTGTCCTTGCTGAACGCTGCCGTTTCCTCTCGCTCCTGTCCGTCAAAGGTCTTTCCCTTTTCGGTAATATGCAGCCCATATTTCGCGCAAAGCTGGTCGGAATAATCTTTCATGGCCTGCAGCTCTGCCTTGCTCTGCTGGAGCTTGTGGCCGTCTACATAGCTCACGCTGTTCACCACAAAGTGCGTGTGAATATGCTTCTTGTCCTCATGGGTAGCAATCAACACCTCAAAGTCCTGCCACTCCGGTCGTGAG